>VTLG01012128.1_pt1 | contig 47344 bp, 65 predicted proteins | sample 4694571 | NCBI WGS metagenome assembly VTLG01 (sample SAMN12604809, study PRJNA352737) | marine metagenome | biome: ENVO:00000447; feature: ENVO:00000209|ENVO:00000569|ENVO:01000036; material: ENVO:00002151; isolation source: viral sequences binned using virsorter ... | reverse complement strand
AATCTTACTAATAGTAGAATTCGACATTCAAATAATTTATACAATTTTCTTAACGAACGCCCAGAGCGTGTTAAACCAAAAAGACTTTTAAATAAATTTAAAACTGTAGAAAATAATCCAAGAAAATTAAACCAAAAAAACAAGTGGGAAATTGATTATTTAAAACGCGAGATATTCAAGTATGAAGGAAATATAAGTATTATAGATCGTAACGAGAAAACGGCTATCAATGCAATGAAAAAAAGGGGGGCATCAGATGCAAATATTAAAAACAGAAAAGAACTTTTTAATAGAAATAAAAGAAAATATCAATTGAAGATTAATAAGGCTAAAAAAGATTTAAAAAATATAATGCCTTAAACTTAATTATATAGAACATGTTCCGTATGTGAGATATAATTAATTAGTTTTAGCTAATTCCTTCCTCCTTTTCTTTCTAAGATACGATTCATGTTTATGTTTTTTATTTCTTTCCTTCTGTTCTTCAGTCATGGTCTTCCTTCTTTCCCTAGCCTTTTCCCTCCTCGTCTCTAACGCTGATGAAGGAACTTTAAAAATGTTTTTTCTGAAATGCAGTGCCGCATTATGATTTTTTAAATTTGTTTCTGCATTTTTTAAAGCCTTTTGTAATTCCTTTTTTTCATTATTGATTTTATTTATAGTTTCTTTTATAAATTTAATACGTTTTTCTAAAACATTATACCTATTTCTAAGTTTAATATTATTTTTAAATAATTGTGAATTATGAAATTCAATAACATTATTTTTTTCCCATGGCGTCGTGAGTCTAGTTTTGTAACGTTTTTCTAACTCCTTAGCTTCATTTCTAAATTTATTATTATTATTATTCATTTACATGAACTGGGAAAATAATTTAAATATCCATGTATATAAATGGTAAATAATAACACGGAAAGAAATCGTAAAAATTTAGAAGAATACATAAACTCTAAAAATAAAATATGTAACGGGTTGAACAAAAAATCATTTATGGGCCAACTTGGTAAAAAACCAGTAAGCGAAATAAGAGAAAATGTCGATAAGGAATTTCGAAGACAACAACTCCGTTTTTTGGGTCGAGGGTGCGGTAACGGTATAAATCTTCGAAAATCCCAAGGTGGGAAAAAAAGTTTTTTTAGTAAATTTAAACGAGCAAAAGATTAGTTAGTTTTACTCTAAGACGTTAAAAAGGTTCCATTTTCGTCGATGACGAGTTCGCCGCGTTCGGCTAACATTTTTCGGTGTAACATGTGGTGATCCCGAACATCGTTCTTATTTTGACCGACATACGGAACGGCGTAGCCGTTTTCACACATCCACTTGTTTACGTTCGTCCAGTTATTATCTTCGAGAACCCACAATTCACCAAGCGCGCGTCCGTACTTACCTACCGAGTCGCGTTCGGGACATCTCAGTTCGATCTCACAATCGTCCTTATCGGATTCGACCGCCTTCGTGACCCACTTAAGAATCTGTTTCTTCGCGTGTTTCCCGTAAATCTTTTCGATCTTATCGGACGTTCGCGATTCCTCGGTATCGATACCGAGTAATCGTACGCGTTGGCGAATGAGTACGTCGAACCCCAAATCGATAAGAACGTCGACGGTATCACCATCGACAACTTTCGAACACGAGTCGATTTTGTATCTGAATTCACACGGGGATTGGTTGTACGTTTCTGTCATTTTATATAGAGTTTATGTGTTTATTCTTTAATTACAAATTAAATTCCTGTTTAGTTCCACCATCGTACACGTTCACGAATCCTGTATCTATCATTTTTTTGTTAATCGAAACCATATCCCTTCTATTTTTGTAGACGAAAACGAGCGTTCGTCCGTACTTATCGTTTCTCTTACACGAAATCCATACCCATCCGTTTACCTTAAAATTACACTTGAACGGGTTCCATGGAACGCGTTTAGATCTATCATCGTACCCTAAAAAACTTGCGAACGTATACTTCGCACGTTTTGCCATGGCAATATGTTTATCTCGGTTAGGTGTATCTCTAGGTGGTTTCATTTCGGGTGCGTCGTATCCGATAGTTCGGAAAGTAAATTTTAAAACGCGATTGTGAAGTATAATACACGCTTTGAACGTATCACCATCGTAGACATCAGTTACCTTAGCATACCCTTGGTACTTATCGAGACTAAAAACGGGTATGGATTCGTCGGTTACAGAAAGTTTACGCTTTTTAAAACAATACATTATATGTTCTATAATACAATGTATTCTTTTAAATTACTAAATGTTTTTGTATTTCACTTTCAGTGAGTTTGTACTTATCTATACTTTTTTGAGACGGTCGTTTATTAGTTTTTTTAATATTTATAAGACATTGTTTACGGTTCTTATTGTATACAAATTGTGTATCACTTTTTTTCTTATCGTATTGACTCTTATTTTTTTGTTGTTGTGTCTTACCTAAATTATATTTATTTATACACGTGTAAGGTTCGTCTCTTAATATATATCCCCATTTCGAATCTATAAACTTTTTTTTAAATTTGCGTTCGTATAGTATCGCGTCACGTTCAACTTCTTGGGTGGTATAACCCATGTACCCTTTTTTATACATGTTTTTGATATTAAACACGATTTTATGTATTTCATCGATCGTAATATTGTTTATATCGTCTATACCAAATCCGTCCATGTGTAACGAAGGGTATCTTTTACAATTAAACAAAAATCCCGTAATCGAAATATTATATAATACCTTAGAGTTTATAAACATTTTTAGATCGTTATCGTGTTTCGATTTGTTATACAATTTTCTATAAAATTTATTTATACCCCATTTTGTTTCGTTACGGTGAAACACGTGTTTCATTTCTACATACTTATTCGTGTTTACATTTTTATTAGAATTTATAATAAATTTTTTATTTTCGTCGATAGAATATTCTAGAGGTATACACGAAGCATAAAAATTTTTTTCCGATTTATTCTCTATTATATAAAGAACATGTGGCGGAAAATTAGTATCCATTTTTATTTTATGTCGTAAATCTTTAATATATTTTTGTACTACCAATTAGGGTTTATGTACCCATTTTCGAGCACTTTAAGGCCGATTTTAAAAATTTTTTGAGTCGGATATATAATACGAAGTACTTTTATATAAAAAAGAAGTTCCACACATGGCGAGAGTAAGTATAGTAGCATGTCATGAAGTGATCATAAGGGGGTACATAAAAAAAGTGATATGTTATCTATTTTATAATGTTCTAAATTTTTTCAAATTATTACATATTTTCAAGTAATCGCCTTCGGGTATGGTACTTGAATTTTTGTCTATAAGTTCCAATATGGTTTCTGCCATCTTTTCTGTTTCGGTTTTCATTTTTACGTATCCCTCTAAGGATGGACTAAAAAATCCACAATCACTATCAATGACTCCATTCCATTTATAAATTTCTCGTAAATCTTCTATAAAATCAGCAATAGTCTCATAATATGAGTTGTATGACCAAATTTTATCATCATAGAATATGTATTCTTTATTGACTATAGCATTATGTAATCCATCATTTCCCCAAAATCCGCTATTACCACTCAAATTAAAAAGGGATATTGGACGAATATATCCATCTTGACTTTGTGGTAACAATTCATTCGAAGATTCGTATTCGAGGTTATAGTTATACGAAAGAATTGGTGAAGCGTATATATCCATACTTACTATAGGTGTTTCTCTTTTTTTACCACGGTAAGTAATTGTAACCGCTAAGTGTTGGGCGCTAATATTATTAGGTATAGTCGAACGAATATATTTATTTACAAATGGTTGTGGTTTCATTTTACTTATTTTATTATGTATTAAAACTTTAAATATTTAAACTTTATTTAACTCAAATAAAGCGTATTCAATGAATACACTTGGATTAGGATGATCTGTCATAGCAAGTTCGTCCTCTAGATCACCTATAAAATCTTCCTTTTCATGTTCGTTGATGTCATTGTACATGTAATTGATAAGTTTTGCATTTCTTGATGCGGCTGCCCCGACCATAGCGTAATGTACACAATGTTTAGGGTAACCACATTCTTCGTATAAATACTTAAATGTTTCTAAACCCGTATCATGATCTTTACAATATGCCACCGCAAAACTTAAATCGTCTTCGTCTTCTCTCAAATCATCGCCATCGTTAGGTATGTCTTCAATTAATTGATCGATTTCGTTACGATGTTTTTTTAATTCGTCGAGTTCGCCGTTTTCGCACATTTTCCAAATAGATTTCATCATTTTTTAATTTTTAATTTAAGTATCGTTTATGTATGACTTAGGTATAGTTTATACTATTTAGACATTTACCCAAAGTTTCGTGAAATTCCTTGAACTGTTCTATTTTAAGTTTGAACGAGTTTTCAACCATACGTAAATGGTCCTTATACTCCTCAACCGTATCGTTACATGCTTTCATGTATTTTTTACACTCATCTCTTAAATCGTAAGAACTTCCTAATAATAAGTTAATTTTTTGTATTGTTGGTATACTGTTTTCATCGTAAGGGATATCGTGATCATAGCATAGTTTTTTTCTAGTATCTCTTTCGACACGGTTTGTTATGCGTTTTAATGGGTAACGAGATACTTCCCTTTGTTCGTGTTTTAATTTTTTTGCGAGGTATAAACAATCGTATTTACCTGTTTTTCGTAAAAAACTCATAGCCGCATAGAAATCTTCTTCGCCGGGAACGCGTGGTTGATTATTTTTTGGGTGTTCTAATGGTATCGCGATATGGTTTTCGGGCATGATCTCTTCGTTATATACATCCATTAACGAACGGCAAATGTCCAAATAATCATTTTCTGGAAACGCAGTGTTGTTTTTATCAACTAAAGTGAGTATATTTTGAAGTTTAGTGTTATCCATTTTCAATTTTCAATTATTATTAAAAAACAAGTATTACTTAGGTTATTTAGACCCCGATGTACTAGGGTACGAATATTCGTTTTCGAATTGTTCGTATTGTTCTATAAGTTTTTTATATTGTGATTTATAATCGATCAAATATTTACATACATGTGTGATAGACTTGTCTAGTTTATTAAAATGTCCCATTTCTATCGATTGACTAACGTGTACGTTATATTTTTTTGTGATTTCTTCTATAGTATCGAGAAATTCGTTTGAAAAATCAACACCTTGCTGTAAATGTTTTTTTACCGAAGGGTGTGGTGGGGGTGTATTACGTTCTTGGTTCATATTTATTAATTTATTTATACATCTAATCTCACTAAGGTTCCCGGTAAGTATATAAAACTTGGTGTAGACGAATTATACCTTTTTCGTATATCATGTATTACACGATTAGAATATAGAGTTAGTTCATATATATCTTCTAAAATGTCCAGGTTCTTATATATCATCCATTGTCGTAAAAAATCACCGACGGAGTTTGTAAACATTTCTAATATATCTCGTATATCTTGTGTTTTATCTTTGAATTTATCGCGTTTTTGTAATTCAATTTTGAATTCCTGTTCGGTTATATTTTTTAACATGTATGATATACGTAGGTGATTATTATCTTCGTCGTATATATCTCCATACCTGTGCATTATATCTCTATCGATTTTATGAAGTAAAATTGTAATATCTAATAATTCATCTGGTGCGTTTTGATCGTTTAATTCTGAAAATGTTGGTCTACCACCACATGGTATATCGGCATGTTCGCGCGATCTTTTTTTAAATTCGAAAAAATGAGGGTTATGTATTCGTCCCGTTTCTATTTTACCATTTTTCCAATTGAATGCCGTGTTACAACTGGTACACCACATTTGAGCACATCCATCTATTTTATGTATCATAGTTCCACATGTTGGACACGGTTTCGTATCTTTATTAATGAGGTTAATTGTTTCTACAGTTTTAGGATCACATACGTGATTTTCATCCTTTTTTTCGTTACAGTGTTTACAAAATTGTTGTTTACACAAACCACATTTCCAATCGTCATCTATAAATCCCCTACAATCCTCTGAAGGACATATTCTTATGAATTTTCTTTCCGAAGATTCTGTTGGTGGGTCATCGTATTCTGAACGTAAAGTGTTCATTTCTAGAATTAAGTTTTGTATTTTATTATTTAACTCTTCTTCGAGATTTATGTACACGTCGTTTGGATAATTTAAAAGTTCGGCATCTCTTTTATCATGTAGTATAATTCTTAACGCATTTTCTAATTCATGATATTCTTTTCGTATTTCACGCATTCGTAAAATACGTTCAACCTGAGGTTGTGTTTCTGGCATTTTTGTTAATTCTAAATCGAAGAGTACATTTTCTCTATGTTTTTTGTATTCAACGTTTCTGAATCTTTTTGTACAAAATGAATCTATGAAAGATCTATTGAGTTCGTGTTTACATTTCATACAATGTGCGTTTTCTGTAGATGAAAGTAAATAGGTCTGTGTACATTTCTTACACGATTCATAGTCACAAAATGGACACGTCACTTTTTTACGCGTTGTTTTGTTAAAATTTTCACAACATACCGAACAACATGTGTCCATACTTAACTAAAATAATGATTTTTTTCTTTAACTTTTTTTTAAAATCTGTTCAGTAAATAAATAATGAGTGGTAGAAAAAGGGGAGTATCTGCCGCAAAAATAATAAAAGTACCAACAGGTCAGAAAATAAGCGTACAAGAGTATGTTGAAAAAAATACGAAATACGAAAACTGTTCTCGAATATTGAGGGAATTTTTAAAAGATTATTCGCGTTCACCTACACGTATTCGGTATAAATGGTTATGTATTCCCAAACGCGTACATTGGAATCCTATAATTAGACTGAGTAATTGTAAAATAGTACAACGTACGCGAAAATCTAAAATGAAACATACGACGCCAACAACTGTTCTTTTTTTTAATTTAACGCGTTTCCCCATCGATATATCTGTTACGAGCATAGCAACCAACGTAAACGGGTGTGGAATAGGTGTAATGGGTAATACGTTAACAATGGACATTGATAAAACCGACAATAAAATTCAAACTGTTAAGGTAAATCCATACGCATTTAATGATACTCATATGCGTGAATATTTTAACTCGGATAACTCATGGAAGAATGCTGAAAATGAAAGAACGAAAATACATAAACTATTGAAGGATCAAAGGAAATTCTTTTTATCGGATCCTAAATATGATAACGAAAAAGAGGAAGAAAATAGACTCAAAATCGGTAAACTAAACCGGAATTTGAGATTATCATCAGCTATAATAGATCCATGTTCGCATAGGTATTATTTATCTATAAGATTATACGATACGGATGAAGGTAGATTAATCATGATAGATAATATACACAGAACTAATTACGATATTATCATAAGAGACGAAGATGTAAAAGACAAATTTAAAGCGGTGGAGGAGGAATGGTAGAATTATTTTTTAAAAAACGGATTCTTATTGATTTTACCCTCGTGAAACAAAACGGGGTTATAACTCGTTCCGTCTGCGTAATAGACTTTCGTATACCAGGATTTTGAGTTTGGGTCCCAAACACTTTTTGGTTTTAATCCACACTTATACAAAAGTTTTTCGCGCATGTCGTCACGACTTCCGGTATATTCCTCGGATTTGTTTCCCTTAACGATAGTTTTTGATTTCTTTTCATCACTAATAGAGCGTGCGTAGTGTACCATTACGGATGATAAACCTCTGTGCATGTTTTATTATTGATTAGAATATTTTTTTTATGTATGTTTAAATTGTAACCGCTACCGGTGCTTCGGTTATCGTTTCTGGTTCTTTTTCTGATGAGAGACCACATACATTACAACTTGCGATAATTACACCCACAATTCTCAATATGAAACAAATTATTGCGAATGCGGTAGCGACATCTACGTAGTGACAATACTCGTCCACCTCTACCCAATCTCCGATATCATCACAATGTGTTTTAACGTGCGATAATGCAAAAAAATCCCATACGGATCCTACAAATGCAACGCAATTTAAAGTTAAATAAGTTACAACAGCCCCTTTACCCCCTTTACTCGTACAACAACAGTTACCACAACAAAATATTATGGAAGAACCTACCAATGGTAAAATTGGGAAAATTCCTCCATACCAAGTTGTCATGGTACCTAAAAATACCAACGCGGCTTCGAAAGGCATGTGAAATGCCGTATAACGTCTCAAATTCTTCATTTTTCGTGACACTGGTTGAATGTCCATTATTTTTTAATATACGTTAGAGTAATTCTTTTATATTACTTTTTATCCGCGTTACGTTTATCTATTGCGAGAGCACAACTTGATAAACAAGCTAAACCTAAACACGGTCCCATAACTACTGGTATAATACCAAAAAGTATACAGTTTATAATTGAACAAACCATTAAAATTAATTGTTGAGACATTGTATATCTTTCACCATCGAATGGGCTCCAAGATGACATTTATATTAACCTGATATTTTTATTTTGTTTGGTACTTGGTCCGTTTATTTAATTGTGCGAGTCGTGTCTTGACTGTCATTTCGGAGACTCCTTCATTGATATTCTTTTTGAGTCGTTCTGCGTTTTTACCCGCACGACCTTTCAAGGTATTATTAACCAACTTCTTAAGGTTTGCCTTTTTATTTTTTGGTGGAGGGGGTGGTTTCATATTTTGGTTTATCATCTTTCTAATAGCGTTATAACTTTGTGGTCTCATTCTATAAAACAATCCGGAACCTTCTCTATACGAGTTTGCGCGTGAAATATAATTCGTTCGTTTAGCCCTGTTCATTTTTGGGTACGTTTTAGAAATGTATTCCGAGACTTGTTTCTTAACCTGATCCCTTTTCCGTTTTTCTTCTTTTTCGTTAATGTTTCCGTTAAGTGATAATTCCTTGATCGCTTTGTTTATTTTTGGTTGTAATTCCTTCGCGGTCATGGTTTTAGTATTTTTGATCTGATTAAGTAATTTTCTTTTATCCGAATTGTTTTTAAATTGTGCTCTTTGAACTTTTCGTTCGAGACCTTTTCGTAATTCTAAATTTTTACGAACTATATTTTGTTTTGCTGCGTTTTTCTTGGTTTTAATATTTGCTATCAATGCCTTTTTAATCGAATCGAAGTTATAAGTATTCGCGTTTAATTTCGATAAATACGAGGCTCCGTTAATGGAAATTCCACCCGCTTTTTGGATCATCGATTGTATAACCTTTTTGTCTTGAACACGTTTTTGTTCTTTCATTTTCTTTGCTTCTTCAGCTTTTCGCGATGCTTCTTCTTTCGCCTTTCGAGCTTCGTTAATGGCTTTTTGTGCTTCTAATTGACTCTGTTGGTTAAGATACATCTGGTTTTCCATCGCTTTACGTCTAGCTTCTTCTTCCTTTCGTTTGAGTTCTTCAGCTGCCTTCTTTGCGTTTTCTTGTTGCTTTTTGAGTTCATTTGCAGCGTTTTTTCTACGTTTGATATTAGCTAACTTATTATCGATTTGCTTTTTAATGGCGTTATAACTTTGACCCTTATTGAATAATCCGATATAATACGTCGTGTTAATAGAATTCGATGTTTTAAGTAACTGTTCTAATTGTTGGCGTTCCGTTCTCTTTTTCTCTGCTTCGGCTGCTTTCTTTGTTTTTGCGTCGACTTTATTTTTAATTTCCTTAGTAATTTTTCCTTTTATGATATTGAACGTATTTGGATTTTTGTTGAACTGTTGAAGGTAATTAGCCTTTCTCGCGTTATTTAACTTGACATTCGCGTTACCATTCTTACTGTTAAGTATTTGAGTTAAGATTTGGAGTTTACGTTGTTTATTTTGTTGTTTTGCGAGACTGGTTTCTTTAGCAGTTTGTTTATTTTTGATACTCTTGATCGCATTAGCTTTTATACGGTTAAAGTTACCACCATTATTGAACGCTTTAAGATGTTTATTTTTTGTCGCGTTATTTAATTTAATGTTTGCGTTATCATTTTTACTATCGAGTATTTTTTTCAATGTATTTCTTTTTTGTTTTCGGTTATTTTGTTTACTTACCAAATTCCTTTTGTTCGCGAAGTATTGAGATACTTTACCTTTTACAACACCAAACGGTGCGCCCGTATCGAAACTTTTAAGAAATTCAGCCTTTTTCGCCGTATTCATTTTAATTCTGTTATTTGAATTTTCGCTATTAATAAATTGTTGTAACTCATTTCTTAATCGCGCTTTTTCATTTCGAGCCTCTTTTTGTTTCCTTTCTTTTTCGGCCTCTTCTTCTTCCCTTTTTATTCTTTTTTCTTCGGCCTTTCTTGCGTTGTTTTCTTCCCTTTTTCGTTTTCTTTCCTCGGCCTCTCTAGCTTCTTCTTCCTTTTTTAATCTTTTTGCTTCGGCCTTCCTTTCATTTTCTTCTTCCCTTTTTCTTTTTTTCTCTTCGGCCGCCTCGTTAGCAGCTTTTTCTTGATTAGCTATCAAGTTAATACTAGATTTAACGGTATTTACATTCGCACCTTTATTGATTTGAACAAGCGCTCCTTTTGTAACCTTTTTAGGGTTTTTCAAACCTTTAGAGTTAACGTACATGGTAATGTTAGTCTTTTTCGCGTTAATTTCATTTCTAAGTGCTATTTCTTTTTTCATTGTATTTATGGCACTTTTAACCGAATTTATATTTTTATACATGACGTTACCGTTTGTGTTGAATAACCAACCCTTAATTTTTTGTTTTCTACCAGTGGCGTAATTGTTAAGAATAGCTTTTACGTTAGCGTTATTTTTGAGACTATTGTTACTATTTAAGAGTACACTTATTTCCTGAACTCTTTTATTCATTTCCTCTTTGTTTTTTATTTCAGTTTCTTTATTCATTATAGCTTTCTTAATTTCCACCATGGGTTTACCTCTATTTAAATTCGCAAAATATGTATTTTTATTAGGTACATTTTTATTGTTAAGAAATTTTGTGAGTGCGTTTTTATTAGCTTCTTTTTGTCTTTTTTGAGTTACTAGATTTCCTATTTCAGATTTAAGTTTTTCTATTGGTTCACCCTTTTTCAAACGGTTACGGTACGCATTTGTGTTAACAACTTCATTTTTATTTTCCAGATATTTATTGAACGCGATCACATTTTCAGTGGATTTCCTTTGTTTTGTTATATCAGATTCTATCTGTTTTTTAACTGTATTAACATTTTTACCGTTATTCAACATTTTCAAATAAGTAGTTTTGGCGTTATTACTCACGTTTTTGTTTTTAAGATAATTCGTTAATGTGTTTCTATTAGTAGGAGGTAAACTGTTAGGTGGTTCATTTGAAGTAGTATTATTACTCTTAGTATTATTATTCTTAATATTACTACTGTTAGTATTGGACTTTTCCAATTGTTGTTTAATCATATTTATAACCGCATCGACGTTCGATCCGTTTCTCACTTTACCTTCGTATAAGGCTTTTCGTCCATTATTTATATTTTTGTTTTGGAGGAAATTTCTGAGTTTTTTTATATTCGCATTAAGTTTTGCGTTTTGACCTCGAAGAATTGGTCTAGGGTTTTTACCTCTTAACGTCGATAATATACGCGAAATGTCACCAGTTTTACTTTTACCAGATTTTACGTATTTTTCACGCGCCTCGTTAATTATATTTTTAGATTCGGGATGATTATAAAGGTTACCGAACCCATTTTTTTGGGCATTTTCGTTTAACCATAACGATATGGGATCTTTTTTATTGTTAACCAATTTTTGTCTATTTTCTTTGGTAACAGGTAAACTGTTAGGTCCAACAGGTTCGGGAGGAGGTTTGTTTAAACGGAGTGTACCTTTTCGTTTTGGTCTCGATATACCAGTATTATTATCATTATTTTCTAATTGAGATGCGGTATTTGTGTTTACATTTCCTACATATTTATCCTTACCTTTTTGGAATAACTTTTTAAATTCCGTAAACCCTGTTTCAATCTTACCTTGTGCGCGTAACTTCGTGTACGCATTTTCTGGCGTGTTTAGGTAAAACTTACGTCTATCAGCTTTATATGCAGCTAACTCGCTATTAGATAACGTGGTACTACCACCGCGGTTTCTACCGTGATACTTTTCGTATAAAGATATTTTACCTCTGTTAACGAGTTTTGAATCGTTATAAATATTCGATTCATTTTTATTATTATTTTCTTTACCCGAACGTGTAGGTCTTTCTAGGCCGGTTTTTTGTTGATTATTATTACCCGAAAGTGTAGGTCTTTCTATACCGGTTTTTTGTTGATTATTATTACCCGAAAGTGTAGGTCTTTCTATACCGGTTTTTTGATTATTATTACCATTTTTAAAAGTTCTGTTACCGGTATTTATTCTGTTAACGTTATTACCAAATGGTACGTTGTTAGAGTTAATTTTTGTAACCTTTTTAGCCTGTAAGGATTTAAGTTTAATTGGTTCTAATATATTCATGGAATGTAAACGCCTTCCTATTATATCAATTAATTGCGCTTTTGTTAATTTAGTGTCTGCGTGACGAGCTACACCTACTTTTTTAGCGATTCTACGTATAGATGAAACTTTTGTTGTAGAATTGAATAGTTTATCAAAATCCATGCGCGTCAATGGTGATTTTCTATCTAACATGAATGTTCTATCCGAGCTTAAAATGAGAGGTGGTAAAGGTAATTTACCATCCTGTGTTGTAGCATATACCTCACATATTTGTTTTCTCGATAGTTTTAAATCATGACCTGTATTCTGTTTGATCAGGGTTTTGAGATTTTTATAATCTATTCCTGGATCGCACGCGTCCATATTGTTATAAACCAACAAAAAAAGTTTATAACAATATTAATTTTCCATACCTTTTAAATAGAGACTCATTTTTTCTTCGTATGACATATTAAAGTTGAATAAGTCGGCCTGTCCTATATCTATATCAATGACTTTTGAGTTTTTCAAAATATTTTGTTGCCTGTTGTTTAGTGTCGAAGATATTAAAGCTTCTGCGAACTGTTTGGGGCTTTTTATATCTTCTATAAATTCTGTTTCCATTTTCATTCGTATACATAACACCTTTTCCCCTCTTTTTTCTATAAATGGAGCCGATGGTAAAGTTTCTAATGTACCTCCATCTACATATACCATACCTTCGTATCTATATGAAGAAAATATGAAAGGTATAGCTATACTCATACAAAGTGCGTCTATAACCTTCATATCTGGGTGAGTGTCTTTAGAGAAATATACCGTTTTTGATGTGTTTACACAAAAAGCTGAAATGTAAATCTTTTTGTCTAGTTGTGAAAATGTTAGATCTGATTCAAAAATATCTACAAATTTTTCGCGTATAGGTTTTAAATCAACTAAACCATATTTATTCATAAAACATTTTAGATTAAGTTTAACTAATTTATTTCCTTCTAGTTCGGCTAATTTATATAATATATCATCTATACTAAATCCTAATGCTAAGAAAACAACAATTATGGCACCTGCTGATGCGCCCGAATATTCTTTAACATCATCGAGTGATTTTTCTATTGTTTTAAGGTACCCTAACATTGAAAACCCGCCCATCGCACCTGGTCCAATAACAAGATATTCCATATTTTCATTTGTACTTAATAGTATTGAGGAAATTGCTTTCTCAAAAGAGCGAACACGAGTGCGAACACGAGTGTATGTACAACGGCCGAAGACAAACTTGTTTGACCGGACATGAAAAGACCTTTTGATCCCGGTGGAATACTTAAGAGAATACCTGGGCTGAGTAGAATAAAGAGTATTGTCGTAACAATAAGATCTGTTCTCGTAAGAACGAGACCCATTGCTTTCGCAATTAGAGAGAATGCGAGGAAGAATACAAGCGCGTGAAAGAGAACCGCAGTTTGACCGGTAAGACCATCTCTGAACGCTATTTTCGAACCGTTTGTTCTGAGAAGAATACCTGGACTGAGTGCTAAAAAAAGAGAAGCTGGGATAGTGACTTTTTGGGATGTTATATCTGGTATCATGTTTGTATATACATGTTAATTACATAAAAATCTAAGATCCGTATTCGGAATTATAAAAACAAAATTCGACAAATTCGTCATAATTTGCAAATTTTAAAATAAGATGGGATATTGCCGCATCTTCTAGGTACTGTTTTAGTATCCCCCACATATAACGAAGGTGGTCCTGGTGTTCTAATTCCCAGTCGTTTATATGTAAAGGTTCATAATGTTCAATGAACTCCTCGTTATCGCTATTATAGGCTTCGTTACCATTCATAGCTTCGTATACGTATTGATTCCAAACCATTTTTATTTATTCTTGTTTTTTATCTTTGAGTCCCGTGAGAGAAAGTGCGGTTGATTCCTTTGTTGGTAAGTTGTCTAATATAACCTTTAAGCAACTTTCTGCCTGGTCTTCGTTTCCGTTAAAATATGTTGTAAGACCTTCCTTGACTGAGGTTTTGTTTAATCCCTGTTTCCTGGAACTTTTCTTTACCGAAATTTTACCCTTTTTCAAGTTAATAACATCTAATCCGTTATCTGTCATAAGTTTCTTAACTTGCATTTTTAAAGACTTTTCGGCCTGTACTAAAATTTTAATATCATCTCTGGCTTCTGTAATTTGCTTGTTGAGTTCAACCAATTTAGAGACGCTGTTAGAAAGTTCTTCTGATGGATTTTCAGACATTATGTATTGTATTATAATCTATACGCGTATATTCTTTAATATATAATTAGCACAATGGGCGACGCATGGTATCTGGGGCAATAGTAGAGTTATTCCACACGAATGGTTCTTTAGAGTTTGGTGGATCGGCGCGAACTTGTTGATTCGCGTTTCTAAGGGCACCACCGACAGTTTCTGGGAAACCAATTTGGGCACGTGGTTCGAGAAAGTTTTGTCCCGCGAGAACATCTTCTGGTGCAAACTCACCAAAATCTTCTTGAGACGCGACTTCTTTTGGGAGGAGGGAAGATGCCAAACCGGTACCGGCCTTCATTTCACACTTGGTTGGTGCGCCTTCGGCACTCTTTTCTTCGGTGGTGGCACCAATTGGAAAACCTTGTTCTGTGGCATATGTCGATTTTGGTTGAGTGAGCAACATGAAAATCACAGCACCTATGGCGAGGGCGAGTATAATTGTCTTTGGCGAAATCTTATTAAACTTCATCTTTATATATACTAAATAAATTTTTTTTATTTGGAGACTTCGTCTTCAAACATGTATTGGTCTGGGTATGCTTCGATTTCAGGTTCGGTTTCTTCGGGTGGTTTTTCATCCTCGTGGATTTTAACCTGAACGAGATTCCATGATGGACCGAATGCCTTTTTAGCAAACCAGAGTCCTGAGAATTCTACAAAAATAGAACACGTCATTCCTACTTCCAATTTTTCGAAATCAACAACCTGTTTTTCGGAGTCGAAAATTCGCGTTGCGTCGATTTTATCTGCTGAGATATCACCGTCCTTGGCGTAAGCATTGTTGATGGTTTTATCGGAGAGTTCTTTACCAAACCACTCTTTACTATTTTCTAAAGCGGACTGGAGGTTAGAGACATGGATAACATTTAGTTTCGCCTGGTTATCTTCGTCTGTTACTTCAAAAGATACTTCACCTGCGTCGTTATCGACTTCGGTTACTTTAACGTTTGAAAGTTGGACGAAACATCTTTTCTTTTCGTCTGTAATTGCTTTAACATGGTACATGCCATCTTCACCTCTGGTTGGGGTATTGTAAATCATTTATATATTACATTTGGTTTCATTTCTTTAAACCAATAAATGGAATCATAGCCGATTTTTCGAGTAGTGGTTTGGGTACCCATTGATCCCTGGTTGGTTTAAATCCATATAAGGTTTCTTCCATTCTTACATTATTTATTTTTGATGGTAAAGGTCTTGGTTTATCTGGTCTGAAATTCATTTCATTACGTACATAGTTTTGGTTTGGATTTGGTCTCCATTTCATTTTTTCTAGATTAAATATCTGATTAGACTGGGTTCGTAAATAGTTTGGTGGTGTTTTCAAGTTATTATTGTTTGCTTTTAAACCGTAAAATATGTCTTTACTAAGTTTTGTTTTAGACGGTGTCGTTGTTGATTTTTGGTATCTTTTTGGTTTGACTTGTGTTGCTCTTTTAATTATTTGTGGTCCGACCTTCGTATACGTTCGGAACGTGTGCGCAGGTTTACCAATTTTAATACCGGCTTTCTTTGCTATAGTATCCATAGAATCCGTAGTTAAAACTTTCTTTTTCGTTAATTTTCTTGCGAGTAAAACCATACGTTTACGATCCTTTTCTATTTTACCCGGTCTGAGACCTATTTTTTGCATTAAGTATATATCTTCTATGAGATATCGTATCGTAGGTAATCGTGTATATTTAAATGTTTTTAAGTATGTGGTATTTTTAGTACTATTTGGGTAATTAAATGCTATACTTTTTTTAGTAAGGTTTATTTGTGCGACGTTATACCCGATTTGTTTTGGACGCATGAGTGCGATATCGAGAATACCACCGAAATTCTCGTCCTCGAGTTTACCTTTTTTTACGTCGAATATACGAAACTTCATATCTAACGTAAACAATTCAACATCGATAAGTGTATTAGCAACCCCTTTTATGTTTTTACGTTTTGGCATTAATGTGTACCTTCGTGTAACGTGGTATCCCTTAGATCCTTTATCAGTAGCATACGTTAAGCCAATATACTTTGCAATTGTGTATGCCCAATTTTGTCTAAACGCAGATTCCCTTTCGTGATTTAAAATTTTATAATTTCCTTCATCGGTGAATACTTTAGAAATTTGCGTAAGAACTGTATCTATTATTTTAAAATTATCACGTTGTGCTATTTCCCCGAGTTTATCCCATAATAAAAGTTTAACAGCTTGTAATTTTCCGAAATACTTATCATCTGGTTTCATTTTAGGTACAAATTTAGTATCGATATCGGATGTTATCATTTTATCATTTTGATCTAGATAATAGTTTACAGCTTCACCACCACTAATCATTAAATCACCCATTGGTTTAAGAAATTTCGAAAGTTCATCTATAATACCGTGTAATAATGGTCGTATAGCTTCAGTAACGAGTACTTTAGCAGCTTCATCAAACGTTTCGTTTGGGTAAAGTCTTCGTACACGAGTTCTAAACTTTTTAATGTTTTCTCTCGAGTTTTCAGAAATGTATTTATAAAGTGTTTTATCACCAAAACATACTTTCTTTTTTACCCAATTCTCTAGTGTAGACTGTGAAAAAGATGTAAACATATGAAGATAATTCTGAGGTAACTTCTTAACAATTTTTAATGGTAATTTATCACCAGGTTTCAAAGGTTTCTTCTTAGTAACCGGTTTCTTAGTTACCATTATTATATTATGTATATAATAATATGGATTGTCAGCACGAGAATAATAAATGTGATGAAATTTTTGGTGAGTGTAGATGTTATGCTGATGTTGGTACGTCTAACCCACTCACTCAACAAAAGTGTGGTATCCGTAAAAATGGGTACGTAATACCATGTAAATCGGGATGTTGTGACGGTGGGTGCCCTGGTCAGTGTATTGGTGTTGAACCTAGACAACCGTTTTCATACGGACACTTTAATTACCCAGTGGATATAGATATGAAAGGTTTCTTTAGAATTTCGTTAATATTTGCCGTGATATTGGTAATTTATAGTACTATACTTGTATACAGGAAACGTACTTAAAGATAGACGTGATATATAAGATATAAAAAATGTCCATTGAAACCGTTCTCGAAGAAATTGCCGCGCTCCGCTCTGATATCAAGTCTCTTTCTAAAATTGTTAGAAAGATTAAAACAAAGCAAGATGATCCGACAGGTGAAAAGGCTGCGTCTCGTGCCAAGAATAATGGTTTTAACCGTAAACAAGCTATCTCTGAAAAACTTCGTAAATTTTTGGATCTTCCAGAAGGTGAACTCGTTTCACGAAGTACTGTAACTCGTTCTATTAATAAGTACGTGACTGAAAATAGTTTGAAGCACCCGGATAATGGTCGTCTTCTTATGCTCGATGATAAATTGAAGGATCTTCTTCAACCACCGGATGATGTCCAAATTACCTTTTTGAATTTACAAAAATATTTGAGTCCGCATTATACTCGTGTAGAAACTGAAAAACAATAACAACTTAAGTCATCAAAAACCAACTTAAAAAAATATAAATATATACTATTATAACATGATTATAGACAGGTTAACTGTTGAAAACCTTGTTGGTACAAAGATATCTAAGATAGATTTGTACCAAAAAGCATTTACACACAAATCCGCGTTAAAAGAAAACGAAAAACTAGATGGATCGTTCGAAACGTTAGAGTTTATAGGTGATTCGGTATTAGGTTTCGTTATAACTAAATATTTATTTGATAGATATGAAAATAAACAAGAAGGATTTTTAACAAAAGCTCGTACGAAATTAGTACGAGGTGAAACCCTGGCAAATATCGCGACAAAACTTGGTTTGTATAAATGGGTCCAGATGGATGAGAAAGGAATGCGTAACGAATGGAATAAAAACCCTAAAATACTCGAAGACGTTTTTGAATCACTCGTTGGTGCTATATATATGGACCTTGGTTTACTTCATGCGAAACAGTTCATTTTGAATATATACACGAACCCTGATTATGTAAATATGAATTGTATAATGATAGATGATAATTTCAAGGATCATTTAATGAGATATTGTCAAACGAACAACTTATCCTTACCTGAATACAGAGTTGTATTACATGAAAATGGTATTTTTTATATTGACGTGTATGTAAACAATATATTTTTCGGACGAGGTCATGCTAAAAATAAAAAACAAGCCGAACAACAAGCGGCTAAACGTTTTTTTTATCCACCACCACCACCTCCAGGTCCCGCACCAGTTAAACCACAATTATTGGAAAATTTACCACCTCCTCCTCCAACTCCTCCACCACCCTCTTCGCAACTTTAATTAATTATACTTAAAAAATAAGGTTTAGTATTACTTATAAAATGTTAAAATCGTATTTGTGTATCGCAGGTGGTTTAGTAGGTATATTTGTTGGTATAAAATTACTTTTTTGGATCGATCGTATGGATGATACACCACAGTCTTCACCTACACGTGATAAAACAAAAGATGACGAGTCTGAAGTAGAGTCTTCTTCATCCGAAGAGACTATAATTGTTGAACAGAATGTACCATCTCGAAGTGGACACACTATAAAATCGACGTTTGAACGTAAAGTTATGAAGTTATCACACATGAAGAAACAGGATCTTATTGATGAATGTACACGTAGGAACATTGCGTGTGTTGGAACAGTACGTGTTTTGCGCGAACGATTGCGTGTCGCACGTGAAGAGGAAAAGGCTTAAAAATTATAATAGTAATTAATTCAGCATGCACCCAAATGTTAAAAAATGGTTAGAATTCGAGTATGCGCCACAAAAATCACAAGAATGGTTAGATCTTAGAATGGGCATGCTTACAGCAAGCGATGCTGCGTCGGCTATAGGTGTTAATAAATATGAAACACCACATCAGCTCCTTTTGCGTAAGTGTGGTAAAGGTCCAGTTTTTACAGGTAACGAAGCAACAAGACACGGTGAAAAATACGAAGACGAGGCACGTATACTTTATGAACAAAGGCATAACGAAGTTGTTCATGAATTAGGATTATGTCCACACCCAGAATACTCTTTTTTGGGAGGAAGTCCTGATGGAGTGAGTGAATCGGGTAAGTTAGTTGAAATTAAGTGTCCCATGATGCGTGAGATAAAACCGGAGGTTCCAGAACATTACATGCCACAATTGCAATTATGTATGGACATTTTAGATTTAGAAGAGGCTGATTTCATTCAGTATAAACCAGAAGCGTTGACATGGCCAAAACCAGAGGAGTTTGTTGTTGTTAACGTAAAACGTGATAGAGAATGGTTTGCTAAATATATGCCTATAATGCGTGATTTTTGGGATAAGGTTGTGTACCATAGAGAACACGGTATCGATGATCCACCGCCTAAAAAAACACGAAAAAGGAAAGAACTTATCAGACCGGAGTGCCCAATTGAAACTGATTCAGAAGATGACTATTACAGCGAATAAAATATAATATAATCGATTTCATGTTCAAATTTAACTGAATTTGAAGATGAAAAAAATATCAGGGTAATATAAATGGAAACATTTGGTACAAGAGCTCAAGTATTTCACGGAACTGCACTTAAAACTACAGGTGGTCTTACACAATCCGATTTAGTACAAGATAAGTACGGTAAGATTGTGAGTATTGCCGCGCGTAAATCTGCGTTGAAGAGAATGAAACGAGAGGGAAAAAAGGCACTCGTTAAGGTATTCAAACCAAAAAAGAGTGGATTTAAACTTCAACCAAAGGAGGGAACCAAGTCGTACGAAAAGAAAATTAAGAAAATGTTGTAATAGAGTAAGTAATAATGACACTCGCTAAATGGGATGAATCTGTCAGAATAGCTAAAATTAAGTTAGGATTAAATCCAAAATCGTACACCATGATAAAAGGCAAACTCCTCAGAGAGGCACAGGCTATTTATCAAATGCTCATATTAAACGATAAATTATAAAACAAATTGGAATCCCTTAAGTCTCTGTGGCTCATATACCACGAGCGAGTTAAGTTTCCAAGAAACACCAAACTTTTTATTCAAAAAATATACACTATTCATTTCGACAATCGCCGTCCCCGAGTTTCTTGAGTAGAGACCGTTATTGATTTCGTCGTATAAAGGTTTCTTTTCTTCGTCATAAATGTGTGGTTTAACTTTACCATCTATAGTGGAATCAACTTTAACGCGAAACTTTGGTTCACGATCGGGTGATTCCTTGATATTCGAAAAGAACATGGGTTTGAGTTCTTCGATACTCATTGGTTTACCGAAAATATCTTCACTTTGTTCCGAAACGGCGCGTATAACCTTATCTTCTATTTCTCGCATACATTCATAAAACTTCTTTACAAAATTACCGTCTTCGTCCCATCCTTTCATCGCAAAGTCTATGTTATACTTTGTCGGACCAACTTCGGGTGTAAATCCCGAAATACCAAACGGCATATACATGCGCGGAAAAATGATTTTCATCATTTTATCTTCCGTCGTACACAATGAAATCTTTCGACCATCGTAGTTGGCAAATTTCAGAGTATCTTTAGCGTTTATAAACTTTGCCATTATTCTATAAATGTATATGTACTATAAACTTTAAGTACTATAATAACGAATAGTATTTCTTACATTTTTTATTTTCTTTTTTATTTTCTTTAATTTTTTATTAATTTCATCAATTGATTGTAAAACCTCATTACGTTGGTTTCCCAATTGGTTTATCGTTTTAGTCGCGTTATTATATCTTTTAGTTCGTTGTTGATTCGTAAGTTTATCAAAATTAGTTTTATTAACTTTTATGGACCTCCACTTCTTGGTAAGTTCTTTGTGTTTTTTGGACAATTTACTGATATCACTTTGTAGTCTAATTTGTTTAACAATTAAATCTGCTAGTTTTCTCTGATGTCTTGATCGCGTGCTTATTACACCTAGATTGTGTAGATTTACAAAATTACTGATACCACCCATTTATATAGACTGAGATTACTTTTGGGGTGATTTTTTTGGAGTACTTTGTTTTCTGGTCCTTTTAGGTTTTGGTTTGTTATATCCCAATTGTTTCATCATATTGTTTACATTAAATTGTTCGTTTATTAGTTTGAAAAAACTGTTTCCAAAAATTTTCGTTCTTTTAGAAGTTGCGGTTGATAAAGTGTTACTGTTACTATTATTATTTCTCGAACGTTTTGACATTTATATAGTCTGATATTTTTTGTACAGTAAAGTAATGAACTGGGTACGTCTCAAAATCATAGAGATACATGTTTCGTATATGATGATGAGGTATAAAGTCATAAAAAAATTATTTAGGCAGAACACATAGCACACTCCGCTTCTAAACTAAACTGGATCGGTCGCGCCTTTGCCTTACTTCTAAGGTAATACATACCCGTTTTCAAACCCGTTTTCCATGCGTACATGTGCATAGACGAAAGTTTTGATATTGTTGGATTTTCGACAAATAAATTCATACTCTGACTCTGGTCTATGTATACACCTCTATCAGCAGACATATCTATGATTGTTTTTTGACTCATTTCCCATACCGTTTTATAGAGTTCTTTAATATCATCGGGTATATCTATAATATTTTGAATGGAACCACCCGCCTTAACCATGAGATCTTTCATTTCTTTTGACCAGAGCCCTATTTTTTTCAAATCTTCGACCAAGTGTTTGTTTACGACGACGAATTCACCCGCGAGAGTTCTTCTCAAATAAATGTTTGTCGTGTACGGTTCGAAACACTCGTTATTTCCCAAAATTTGGGACGTCGAGGCTGTAGGCATTGGTGCGAGCAAGAGACTGTTTCTCGTACCCTTTTTAACGAGTTTACGCATCGCATCCCAATCGTATCTTCCACTAAACTGTGGATCGCGATCCCACATATCGAATTGGAGAATACCTTTACTGAACGGTGATCCTTTAAACGTTTCGTATGTTCCATACATTTCGGCAAGTTCGCACGAAGATTCGAGTGATGCGTGATATATCGTTTCGAAAATATCGCGGTTCAATTTCCTCGATTCTTCCGAACCAAACGTCATTCTAAGTAATATAAACACGTCTGCGAGACCCTGTACACCAATACCGATTGGTCTGTGACGCATATTCGAACGCATACCGTTTTCGGTCGGATAAAAGTTTTTATCGATAACTTTGTTTAAGTTTCGCGTGACTAGTTTTGTAACACGGTGTAATTCTTCGTGGTTAAACTCTTTATTTTCGACGTCAACGTATTTAGGTAATGCGATAGATGCGAGATTACACACAGCAGTTTCGTTTTTATCTGTATACTCTAAAATTTCAGTACATAAATTAGATGATTTAATGGTACCGATATGTTTATGGTTTGATTTTTCGTTACACGCATCTTTGTAAAGCATATAAGGTGTTCCCGTTTCGCTTTGTGATTTAATAATGGATTTCCAAACTTCTACCGCAGGTATTGTTTTTGTTGCGAGTCCTTCACTTTCGTACTTTTCGTAAAGTTCGTCGAATTCTTTACCATAAACGTCAGATAATCCCGGTGCTTTATCTGGACAAAACAATGACCATTTTCTGTTGGTTTCTACACGTTTCATGAATAAGTCTGGAATCCACATGGCTGAGAAGAGATCACGACACCGTGCTTCTTCGTCACCTTGATTGAGTCGAATCTCGAGAAAATCCATAATATCAGCGTGCCATGGCTCGAGATATACAGCAATAGATCCTTTTCGTCTACCTGCCTGGTTTACATACCTTGCGGTTGAATTATAAACTCGTAACATTGGGATAATACCATCGGATGTACCATTTGTACCACGAATATGTGATTTATTTGCGCGTACGTCGTGTACATGTAAACCAATACCACCGGCCCATTTACTTATACGTGCGCATTCCTTTACAGTATCGTAAATACCGTCAATACTATCTTCTTTATTCGCAATTAAGAAACACGATGACATTTGGGGTCTATGTGTACCCGCATTAAATAGAGTTGGTGTAGCGTGAATGAATAAACCACGGGATAACGCATCGTATGTCTCGAGGACGCGTTCAATATCGTGACCATGAATACCAATAGCGACACGCATATAGAGGTACTGGGGTGTTTCGATAATATCACCATCAACTTTTTGAAGGTACCCTTTTTCGAGTGTTTTTAGACCAAAATACCCGAAATCAAAATCGCGTTCATGTTTAATATCTTCTTTAACTTTGGCAGAAACCTCGAGAATTTCGTGAGTAATAATACCAGCTTTATGGAGTTTACGCATGGCGATATGAAAATTATTTGCAGCACGTTTTTGAATATTACTCGCAACAATTCGAGTTGCTAAAATTTCATAATCGGGGTCATTGGTTATTAAACCAATACAAACTTCGGAAGAAAGGGTATCTATTTCGTGTGTTTTAATTTCATCGTACATGGATGAGAAAACTTGCTGTGCTACCATTGATACATCTACATTATCTGAAAGTTCGTTTGTAAGCTTTGAAATCCTGTTGGTGACCTTGTTAAACTTTACGTCTTCAACACGACCGGAACGTTTTATAACTCTCATCTTATGAATTTACTAATAACTAATTTTTTATATTACTTTTTACTCCCGCACTTAAAATCTTCACTTCTTACGGTCGTTGGACCCTTAGTTTCAGCCAAACGATTGGGCTGGAGTAAAGACGAATTAATAAAGAATTTACCATTTGGGTCACCGACTTTAGCGACTGGTGCGTATGAACCAACAAAACACGCTGGTGGTTCACATGGTGGTTGTTCATAATTACATGCTTTTGTGCTGTATGCTTGATCAAAATCGGCGGCGATTAACATTTATATTTACCAATAATTTTTTTCCAGGCCTATATTAAATATGTGCGACGCTCTTCACGTAAATTCTCTCAAACAGTGTCCAACACCATTGAACACATTGTTCTTTTCCGAGTTCAATATGAATCTCTTACAACGTGGGATTCGTCAAGATTTTAAAAATAAAACTGGTATTTCTATAGATAAACAAAACTCAAATGATTTATACAGTTTAATGCGTGTTGTTTTCATTAACAATTCGGGTGATCATAATACAAACGTTCAGGAGCAGGTTAGATACATGAATAGTATTGTTATTAAAACGGCATCAAGTCAGGTTCAAACTGGGGTTTCTCAACTTATGGGATACTTACGTGATACTGAAAGTAACGTAAAACCAAATGATTTACCAGTGAGTACATCAAATCATGGTAAAAAGTTTGGTAAAAATGAAAAAATTGGTTTGTAAATTACATTATACCCTGGGTATTTAATTAACTATAATAACAGTTTTTGCTAGTATTATAGTTAATCACGTAATGATTTGTATATACATTTAGTTTTCTCCTGTTATGGCAACATCTATAGGATCTGTTTTAACCACTGGTTTTTTAGTATCTGTGACAACTGGTTCTTTTACTGAAGTAGTTGGTGTATCTACTGATCCGGGTGTACTCTTATTATCGTTATAATATTTCCATCCGGCCAAAGCAAGTACAATTATTAAGAGCGCAATAATAATTTTTGTAGACGTTTTCATTATACTTATTGTTTAGAATTTTTTAAAAAATATATTATTCAATAGTAATAAAGATGAGTAATTTAATGCTCGATGATAAGAACGCAATGGATGATATAAACCCATTCACTGATCCCGAAAATTTTTTTCCACCTGGGACAAGTAAACATACACTTGATTTCAAGAAATACAAAGCACCAGTACAGGAGGAACAAGAAGAGTATGTTAGTCCCGCGTGTGATACGTTATCAAAGGGTGTTGGGCGATTAGGATATAGATCGGATGAGTGTACACTTTCTAGACCACTCCTACCAGGGAGAAATATAGACAGGGGATTTACTGTTAAAGAAAAAATTGAAATAGAAAATAAGGTATCAGAGACTAATAATGACATTGAAGTGTATAAGAGTTTAGTTAGTATCGCATGTCTTCTTCTATTAATTGCAGTACTCTAAAAAGACGCTGGAGTCTATAACTGTTATTAGCTGTTTCTATTATGGTAGGAAACGTTGTTAAACAGAATTCTTTTACCATGCGTTTTTGCCAAGAACATTTTACATTTATAAGAGGTGGTATAAACGTAGGATCTATTATTTTAACAGCATTCATGATACGTATGAGTGAATATATATTTTTGTTTTCAACCATGATGGTTTCTAATTGGACTAAAACACTTTTTCTTATTGTTTCAGTCGTTTTATGAACCATTGTATCTAGAAATTGTTCGTACCTAATAGATTTTTGATTAGTAGGAACAGAGTATATACTCTCTGTACCTAATAAGGATGTTGCAAATTGATCTTTAAACTTTTCAAATCCAAATCCTTCTAAGTACTTATCGTATTTTATTTCTATTTCATGTTGATTATTTTCTATATTAAATAGTTCCTTAGCAGATCTTACGAAAGATGTCATGTAATATAAGGTATTATAACGTAATATCTTTAATATAACAATGTATATAAAGTATTAAACCATACCAAATTTTTTGTCTGGTTTAAACTCAAGTTGTTTGTTAAGATCGTTTAATTCCTGTTCTTTTTTTAAGTCACTTCCCTTACATGCGTGTATTTCTAGAACTATACATCTAGAACAAAACCCCAAACCGCAATATTTACAATTTATAGGAATTCCTTTCTTTTTACATTTAAAACAGGGCATATTAAGTAAACCTAAGTTAACTTTAAGTTATATTTTTTTTAAGTAAAATGTCATTGAAACATCACAGTGACCATCATAATACGTATTCGTATTTACTTACTTTGGATGAGTTTAGACGAGATATACCAGATGAGTTTAAACCATCGTGGGTAAAACTTACTACGATAACAATCATATCTAAATTTAGAGAAGAATCCGGTGGTGAACGTAAGATTAATATACCCAAACTAAAAGAGTGTTTTGAAAAAGTAGATCCGATTATGGTTGGTAAAGTTGGTTCTAAAGGGTATCCATGGAAACTGAAACCGACTAAATTTTATAACCAGATTTCTTTGGTACATAACGATACTTTCAGTACAAAATCAATAAAGATTTTTCCAAATGGGAGTATACAAGTCGCTGGCTGTTCCGATATATTCGATTGTAGACGAATAATAAACGAACTTTCGGATATATTTAAATGCGTTGACGTTGGTAATTTTATACCACCAATGGAAACGTACGATATTGTTATGATAAATTCAAATTTCAGTTTAAATTATAACATAAATCTTCGGAGTGTTTCTGACTATTTCAGTACCAAATATCCAGGTGTGTATAAAGTATCATTCGAACCCGATAGATACTCAGCCGTTAAAGTTAAGTTTAAACCAGCTGCGAATATGAAAGAGATAACGACAAGTATTTTTGGTACTGGGAAGATTATTATTACAGGCGCGGAAAATCTTAAGGAGATTGCTTGGGCGTATAACAATATTAACACAACTATAAATGAAATACCAAATGTTAGAGTATCGTCTTGTGATGAAAATAAAAGAGAATTATTCGATGATTTTTCAGGGTATAAAATTGAAAAGTACTTAGAATTTTTGAAAAAACATGGATTTTATTCATGGAAGTTAACAACAAAAAATAGAAAAATTAATTTCTAATGTAATACTAATATATACAAAATGTCCCAAAGACTTGGTATGGCCGATGGCAGATGCTTCACTATAAACAGCTCATCTCAACTTTATAACAATTACGTCATGAAGGAAAATGGTATCTCGTTCGAAGATAACTATTCTTTCAGAAAACTTCTCCAACAAAAAGGTCCAGAACTTTTGAAACCATCCCAGGCGCAACAAAAGGATCAGTGTGGATCTTGCGATAAGGCACTTCTCAAAATGCCAAATATTTATTAATTTTTTAACTATTAGTATATCCAATTTTTAAATGTACGTAAACAATATAACATCATGGCTCTTACTAAAGGTAAAATGACGGGTCTTTTCGTATTATGTTTATGTGTAATTATAACATCACTCGTTTTAGCATATAGCACGGGTAACGTACCAGGTACAACACCTTCATTAAATAAAAAGACGAAGGCCTTGATACAGGCCATCGTAGATAGTGACGCTAAACCTTCCACGTGTGAAGATTTAGCTAAATTCTTAACTGAAAATGAAGACGCCGATTTTGGTGAAATGACAGATAAAGAACAGAAAATTATTGATATAATATCTAAATCAAAAACCAATGTATGTGAAGGACGTGATATGGTCGAAGAAGTTAAGGAAGTCACTGATAGAATCATTAATGCCGTCGAAGGATTCGATATAACGACAGATTGTGATGAATTGAGAACAATGAAAGAAAAAAGAATATCTGATGATACATCTTTACCAGTTTGGGTTTGGGATAAAGAAAAAGATGAATTTATTGATATAAATGATTATTTGGGTACAGAAGAAGTTGAAACTTCGTGTACAAACGCATCTGTCGAAGAGATTGTAGATGATGCCGAGGAAATAGTTGTTGATATTAGTACTCTCGAAACCGAACTCGCAACCGCGAAAGCTGATTTGGCAACAGAAGAAGGAAAAGCATCTCCAGATACAGATAAAGTTGCGACGTTGACTGCTACTATAGCAGATTTGGAGACTCAAATTTCTGACGCACAAGCCACAGCCGATACCGCAGCCGATACCGCAGCCGACGCCACAACTAATGCCACAACTAGTGGTCCGTAATTAAAAAAAATACAGGTTTAATATAAATGGAAATAGCACTAGTTTTGTGTTGCGTGTCGAGTATGTGTTCCGTTTCATCAGCAACCGGTGTTGCGACTGTACCACTTGGTCTTGTACCAGGTACAAAACAATATTTTATGAAACAGTTTAAATTAGATACACTCAAACCAATACTCGAAAAAGTTAAAAAGAAAGCTTTTAAAGCAGATTGCGATGCTCTTAGAGATTGGATTGCTGAATACGACGAATACATGTCGTACGAAGATTCACCTGAATTTCCAGACGATGACGCTACATTTAAAACTTTTAAAGGTGAAAAGACTGTAGAAGAAATTTTAAAAGACGAAGGGTTAGAAAATTGGAAATATATTATTAAACTTTTTCGTGAAGGCGCAGAGTGTAGAAAAGAAGTTAAAAGTGATTTACAAAAAGTCAAGGTTGAATTTGGTAAACTAATAAAAGAACAATATCCAGATGGTTACGATCCAAAGACGAGTTGTGATCTTATAGCATCTATAGTGGGTAGTCCAACGATAGAGGGTGCGAATCCAAAATTAGCTAAATATCACTGGGATGAAACACATAATAGATTTATACAGAATGATTCTGTAGTGGATAGCGAAAGATTATCGGAAGTATGTGGATGGTCGGAATCACCAGACGATAACGATGATGATGAAAGTACACAGGATTCACCAAGTGATACTACAGATAATACAGGTGATAATGAGGGAGGTACGTAATAATACAGTTAATAAATTCTTTAAGTGTTCTAGATAATGACTCAATGTGCCATATGCCTGAACGATGTTCGGCAAACAAGAAATAGCAAGGCTATTCGGTGTGGACATGTTTTCCATTCACATTGTCTAGAAAACTGGAAAAAAAAGGGAAAAGTGACATGTCCCATATGTCGTAAAGTGTTCGATGGATCTAAATTTAGGGTTCAGGTAACTGTATTTAATGATTATGAAGTAACATCGAATACCGTGTGTTTACATAACGAATTGGTATTAGATGCTCTCGATTTAATATTTAATGTTGATCACGAAGAAGACTTAACGAGTGTTCTTAGCGACTTTGGTATGAGTATGACCGACTTTGATCCCTCTGTTTTTAACACAGAATGAACTGCAATATTTTTTATAAGATAACCCAGGATAATTTCTAGATGCTTTTCTAGGATCCGTGATAACTTTACCTTTCGCATCTACAAGTAAAGGTCCGGTAGCCCATCCTCTCTTATGACTAAATACATTTGCTTTGAATTTCAATAGTCGTCCGGGTATACATTTACCAGACTTTTTAACACGACTAAGTGGTACATTAAAAAACTTAGCAATACTTTCATATGTATTCCCTGTTTTTACTTTATATTCGACAATACCGTGTTGTTTATAAAAATGAAAATCACCTTGTCTAAAGTAGTTTCTTTTATTACCAGGAGCTACAAACATCATTATTTTATAATGATTTGGTTTACACTTTGTATCCGCATTAACTTTATAAACTTTTTTAGGATTATCAGCAATAACGCGGTGTGGTAAACCTTTACAGTGTGTGTACGAGTGATTTAAATTTTTAATACCTGCTCTTTCACCTGGTATACTTTTATACATTCTTAAACTTTCATAATCACCTACAGCGTATGCGTAGCAATTGTTATTACCTATACCAATTGTACGTCCCCATAAACGTTGTGTATATGTAGGTTCGGATCCACTCAGGGGAAGTGATTTATTTTTATTTTTTGTCGTCTGTGTGTTCCTCATTAATAACATGGTAGAAAATAAAATCTTATTAATAAGTAAAAATGCTCAGAGATCTTGCCAATGCCAAAAAAATGAACGATATCGTAACTGAAATCCTTATTTTTATTCTTGCGATTCTTATCAGTACATTTGTACTTCGATTTGCATGGAATAAATCGCTCGTTAAACATATTACGATACTTAAACCAATTAATACATTCCTTGACGCGTTTATTCTCTCGCTTTCTATTGCAGTTGCGCGTGGTATCTAAATTTCCTTATATCCCTTAATTTCTTCACCGCTTGAACTTCTCATAACTGGGAACGCATCAATTCCATCGCATTTGCCTTTTTCACAATCGATGAATTTGTGAGGTATACCTTTGTTTTTAAGATACTCTAACTGTTTTTTAGTCCATCCACACCACATTGTACCATAAACGGTCCACTCAACCTTTTCGTTTTTTCCTGTAGGTTTAGGTTTAGATTGCCCTGTTCCTGTATGAGTAAGTATGTAAATATTTATAGCAATCAAAGATAATACAACAAACATGTTTATATACTTATTTTATATATTTTAATTGAATATCTTTACATATTTTCGCGATCGTTTTATTTTGAGTATTTACACCTAAATTATGTGCCATTTTTTCTAAATCTGATTTCTTATACGAAGTACACTTACGTGTATCTAGTCTTATATACCCTTTATTTGTCATAGAAACCTTAATTTTAGGTTGTGTCTTTGGACGTATCATGCGAATACCTGGTCTTTTGATAACTTTTTTGTTATTTTTAGACGCGAGTTCTTTTTTAACTTGTTCTAATGTTTTTTTAACCTTTCCTCCACCATGTTTTACGATAATTGGTTTTGGTTTTGATACATTTCGTTTACCTAATATAGTACTTATATCAAAAGGAACAGATGCTTTTTTATAAGGTGAAAAGTACCTATCATTAAATATGTCTTTGAACGTTGGTAATGTTGGATGTCCTAAAGGTGAAGCGCGAAGACGGAAATCGAGTATTTTGCTCGATTCTTTACCTAGATATTCCGATGGTAGAATTCTTTCTATAAACTGAAGTGCTTCTGTCCCACTTTGTACACCTAAACCTTTAATTTCCTGTCTTAATGCGTTCAAAAAGAATTGTATATCGTACATGGGATGTGATTCTCGGTATATACCAGATTTAGTTTTATATTCCATACGAGGGTCGATATCTACTTCTGGATTTTTTAAACCTTTTATTGTAGATAAACCAAAATCAGCTATTAATGTTTGTAGACCTATATCATGAACTTTTAATGTTGAATTATACACCTTTAACATTTTAACACGTGAAGGACTTTTATTATTTATTAATACATTATCTGTATGTAAATCATGATGTCTAAATGTTGTATACTTTTTCTGTATTTTATAAAGGTTGTGTAAAACTTGAGTTATTATGGTTCTAAAATGTATAGGTAATAAATTTTTCTTATTATTTCTTAAAAATGATTTTAGAGTTCCATTGTTTGCGTATTCCGTGTACATAAAGGTTACATTATTACATTTTTCTATAGCATAAGGTTTTATAGAACCGTATTGGTGCAAACGTTTACATATTTTATATTCGTGTGTTATATCTTCATTTACAACAATTTTTATAGCAACTTTCTTTTTACATTCTTTATCTACACACCCTAAGTAAACCTGACCAAACCCACCCTGACCAATTTTTTTAGTACCTAATTTTCTATCATTTAATGAATTATCTATAGAAAGTGTAACGGGTTTATTTGTAGGTAAATATAGAAATTTTTCTGGATGACATCCCATTCCCTGCATACTTTTTATTAGATTTTTACCTATATTAATTTTTCGTGTGGTAGTATTTTTTTTATTTTTTGCGAGTTTAGATAAAATTTTTAAATTTTTTAAATGACGTTCTCGTTCCATATTGGTCTATTTTAATATAACATTTTATTCGTCGATAAGATCATCCATGATTTCGTCTACCAAATCTTCTTCTGTATTATCCAATCCCTTGAAAGCAAAAGATGGAAGTTTTGTAGATTGTCCACAGAGAACTTGGGATAAACGGACACTTACACCAAATTTATTATCGATAAACCAGATTTGGTTAATTTCTACGATACACATACACCTTTGACCCTTTTCGATTTGGTCTACTTCAATACGTTCTCTATCCGAATTATACGCTTCGGGAATAAAATCACCTGTTTGATTTGTTTGTACTTTTAATTTAAGTGTATCCGGGTAACCGTCCTTTCCTTCTCTTACAAGAGGTTTATATAGAGCCTCGCGCATAACATCTATGCTATATTCTTTACCAAGCCATTCTTTAGAATTTTCTGAAACAGTTTTGATAATAATTTCATCCAATTCTTTCAATTTATTAGAAAGTTGCATTGCGTCGTCGTTATCAGTATCAAATGATAGATCGAGAGAATACGATGTTTTGTTAGTAGCTTCGTCGGTGAACGCACTCAGACCGAATGGTGAACGCATGAAAGGAAGTTGTAAATAGAGTTTCTTCTTAGTGTCATTATTTAACATAACAGATTTACCACCATTTTTTCCTTTCTTCAACTGACTGAAAGAAATCTTGGATGGTTCGAATTGTTCGGAAACTTGAATATTATTAGCCATTGTGTATTTATTATATTTTTATATACGGGGTCTAACTTTAAGTTACTTTTTTTTCTTGTATAATATTAATAAAATATAATACCATGGGTTGCTCAGGTCATAAAAAAAGTTTACTATTCAAAGATTGTGGATGTGGATGTAACGGTAAGAATCAAGAAAAGAAGTTTCTTATCGCCTTGATGTCTGCGTCACTATTCTTTGTAATTGCCAATCCAGAAACATTTCGTCTCATGAGAAAAATATTTGGTTCGTGGGTATGTACACCAACCGGTTGTCCTTCAACAAAGGGACTCGCGTTTCATTCCTTAGTATTCTTGTTAGTTTCTTGGGCAATGATGAATATCAAAAAAGAGGCATTTGAGATTGAAGGTAAAGTTACCGACAAGGTTAAGGCTGAAATAAAAGAAGAAGTTAAAGCTGAAGTTGAAGCTGAGATTAAAGCTGAAGTTGAGCAAACCGTGAAAGCTCCACCAGCAATGGTTGATATGCCAGAACCTTTACCTGGTATATCTGAAGAACAATTTGCGATGATAGATACAGGTTTAACTTTAGGATCTTTGGATACAACTGATAATACGGTATTACCAAAACCAGCGGAATATGAAAGTGGTAATGGGAAAACCGTGACGTGTTCTTGCGAAGACGGTAAAAAAGTTGTTATTAGTAATTAAAATTCTTCATCGAATTCAATAGAAGTTGAATCTTCATCAATTTTACCATAATCACCAACTCGTTTTTCAAAAAAATTTGTTTTACCGTCGAGTGATATATTCTCCATAAAATCGAAGGGATTTTTTGTACCCCAAATTTTATCGTGACCACTCTGTTTTAAAAGTCTATCGGCAACATATTCAATGTATTCGGACATCTTTTCTGAATTCATACCTATTAAACTACAAGGTAATGCGTCTGTAATAAAATCTTTCTCTATTGTTACTGCGTCTTTAACAATTTCTTCTATTATTGAAGCATTTGGTTTATGTTTTAACATTTTGAATAATTCAATCGCAAATTCTAAATGTAAACCTTCGTCTCTACTTATGAGTTCGTTACTAAAACACAAACCTGGTAATAATCCTCTTTTCTTTAACCAAAAAATAGCACAAAAGCTCCCTGAAAAGAATATACCTTCTACACACGCAAAAGCTAATAATCGTTCACCAAACGAACGGTCGCGATTAAACCATTTCATAGCCCATTTAGCTTTATTTTCTATACATGGTATTGTTTGTATAGCTTCGAATAATTGTTTTTTCTCTGATGAACTTTTTATATATTTATCTATGAGTTTACTGTACGTTTCGCCGTGTACCATTTCATTATGTTCCTGGTAAGCGTAAAAAGAACGCGCTTCTGTATACTGAATTTCACTCGCAAAGTTATTATTTAAGTTTTCAAATACTATACCATCTGAACCCGCAAAAAAAGCGAGTATATATTTAATAAAATGTTGTTCGTTTTCGCTTAAGTTTACCCAATCATCCATATCTTTTGAAAAATCAATTTCTTCAGCTGTCCAATTTGACATTTGAGCCTTTTTATACATGGACCATAAATGTTCATGTTGTATAGGAAAAACGGTAAATCTATCCAGTGTTGGTAATAACATTGGTTCTGCATCTTCAAGATAATCCTGAAAGTCAAAATAAGTTCCGATTAATTCATCGTTCATAACAATTTGTGGATATACAGACGCCTGCTGTCCGCATCGTTTTTTGAGTTCTTCTTTACTGACTATAGTCTTTTTGTTTTCCAATTTGTATTCCTTACATAATTCAACTGCCATATCACAGTATTGACATCCTTCTTTTGATAAAATTTCTACTCCCATGTGTGCTAATATCTGTAAATATTTTTGTATTAAAACTTTAAGAATGATTAAAATTCCAGAAATTCAGCCTGGTGAATTAATAAAAGTTTTAGTCAACTTAGAGGATGATATAGAGGATGAAATATACGCTACAGTAAAAGAAAACCATAACGATTACCTTGTTGTGTCGTATTATGAAGAAACTTCGATGACATATAAAGGTGCTCGTTTATATGAGTTTGGAGATAAAGATGAACTTGTACAGGAGGAAAATTTATCAGAACATCACCAAACTCAAGATTTCTTCAAGAATGTAAAGGATAATTTATACTGTATGATAGACGATATAGATTCAGAAGAAGATAGTGATATTATAGATGAATCAGATGACGATGGTAGTGATCTTCATGATTTTATCGTTTCTGATTCTGAAATAGATGGTGTTGTTATACCACCTTCTAATAGTAGAATTATAGATAAAGAATGGAAAGAATGGGAACCACGAAGTCCTGGATCTTTAAGATATAAGCAAATGGTTGATAATATCGAAACGATAGCAAGAATACAAGCAGATGAATTAAATTTTTAACCTAAGTGCGTGAATCATTATTTTAAAAAGTAACACTTGAAAATATAATGGATCTAGCTACTATATGGTCTGTCGTAGACAGATTACAAAAAAAACCAACACTTACAAGGCCGGTCGATAATTATAACATATGTGTAACCTGTAATAAAGTAAAAATAATTTCAAAAGAAGGTATGCCTACCTGTTCAAATTGTGGTTTAGTTGATACAACGTTTATAGATGATAACCCAGAATGGACGAGTGGTATAACTGACGATGGTAAGGTAAACGATCCATCTAGATGTGGTAATCCAAACTCAAACCCAGAATTGTTTTCAGATTCTTGGGGTAAGGGTACAGTAATTTCTACACAAAAGTCTTCTACATACGAGAATAAAAGAATGGCCAAGATAAACTTTCATCAATCAATGAATCATAAAGATAGGTCATTATATCATGCGTATAAAGATATAGATGAAGCGTGTCATTTACTACCAGAAACTGTTTTGAAAGATGCTAAAATGATGTATAAAAAATTTAACGATAAAAAATTAACCAGAGGTGCTGTTAGACTAGGTATAAAAGGAAATTGTGTTTTATACGCTTGTAGAATGGCAAATGTATCTCGTTCTACAAAAGAGATTGCCGATATGTTTTCGATTAACTCTAAAGATATAAGTAGAACATCTCAAATGTTTACAGAAGTATTACTTGGTAAAACTTCAAAAAGTTATACAACTTTACCAAACGATGTATTACAAAGGCTTCTAAATTCATTTGATGTTTCGAGAGAAGAACGTTTGTCGTGTAACAGAATGTCAATAAAACTTGAAAATTGTTCGCAACTCATGAGTAAAACACCTAATAGTGTTGCTTCGGTTGTAATATATATGACACTTAAACATAGAGTTACAAAAAATGATATTTGTGAAAAATGTTCGGTATCAATACCTACAATAAATAAAATTGAAAACATAATTAAAAAATACTTAGAGGATAAAGATTAATTATATTATATAATGTCTCAAACAAGACCAACCCGTGTTTTTATAAGTACCCCATGTTATGGGGGGTTATGTTTAGAAAAATATATGATCGGTATAATCAAGCTTCAACTTGAATTTATACGTGAAGGTATACAAATGGTATTAGATACAACAGAAAATGAAAGTTTAGTACACCGTGCGCGTAATGTTGCTATTGGTAGGTTTATGCAGAAATCAGATTGTGATTTTTTCATGTTTATAGATGCTGATATAGATTTTGACCCTAAATCAATTGTTCGATTAATTCGTTCGGGGCATGAAGTATCGGTTGCTATTTACCCTAAAAAAGTTGTTATGTGGGAACAAGCTAAGAAAGCACTTGAACAAGGTGATGAACGCGATTTATCAATGCTTTCATCTAGTTTGGTTGCTAATGTTGGCGCTACTCATAGAAACGTTGAAAATGGGTTTGTCGAAGTGATGGATGGTCCAACGGGGTTTATGGTTATTAGTCGAAAAGCATTAGAAAAAATGCACGAGCATTACAAGGATTTGGATTGTAAAAACGATCATCAAAATAGAGATTTTGATGAATATTGTGCTATTTTTGATTGCATGATTGATCCTACTACAAAAAGATATTTATCGGAAGATTATGCGTTTTGTAGACGTTGGCAACAGATTGGAGGTAAAATATACGCGGATTGTCATACAACTTTAGGACACGTTGGTAATTTACCATTTTCTGGATGTTTAGAAGAAAGGCTTAAGGTTTAGAATAGAATGTAATAATATGAAGTTTGCAACTATAATAGTTACTCGAAGTAAATCATGTCACGTAAAAACTTTACACACTATTCTTAGATTTAATTTAATGTGTTTACAAAAAGGTAATATTGAAAATGAAGTTGTTTTTGTTAACGACGATCCTTTTAATAAAGCGGAAACTATACAAAAATATATTAAAACACACGATAGGTTACTTTTTGTAGATTTTGGTATACAGCTAGATGACGATAGTCTTCAAAAATGTTTTGATAAACTCGATGGCGTTGGTTGTTTAGTATTTCCCGGTGTTTTAGAAGGTATAGATTGGGGGATGTTTAAGGCTAAAGTTAAAGATGGATGTAAAGAACCTGTAGAACAAATTGGTTTACATTTTGACACGGAGGTTACAAATAAAGTAAATAGTGATTACTATAACGTAAAACAATCAAGTTCTAGATGTTGGTTACTTATGTCTAAAAATGTTTCAAAACATATAAAAGATAAGAAAAGTAATTCGTATAAAATATTTCCAAGAATGGAAATAATGTTTAATAAATTTAAGGAAGCCGGTGTCAAAATTCTTGCGTATCCAAAAGCTAAGTTAGTCATGACATATAATCATGAATGTATAAGTAATATTCTAAACGCTGCAGGTGTTAAAAGTAATTAAAGATTAAATTAAAAATATAGAACAGAATGAACCGCGTGTTTGTAAAGAAGGATGATCCTCTTTACAAATATACGATACAATTTATGGAAGAATCTTGGGGTACAAAAGGTAAGGGTATATTTCCCGGATGTCAGCCAATTTCTATAGAAAGAAAACATTTTGGAATTTTATCGAATAACGATTATGTTGTATGTGAAAAAACCGATGGTACGAGATACATGATGATAGCTTTACAAGCTGGAAATCAGAGAGCATGTGTATTTATAAATCGAGCACTCGAAATGTTTACCGTACCATTAAATTTCAGAATGACTGTATTTAAGGGTACTATACTCGAAGGTGAATTGTATGAAAATACATTCATGATATATGATTGTTTGATGAGTTGTGGAGAAGTTGTAGGTAATCAGAATTTATTGGACCGTTTACAACATTCAGAAAAAGTTGTTAAAAAGTCACTAATTTTAAATACGGATCCTATTACGTTAAAAGTAAAAAAATTTCATTTACACGATGATTTTAGAGAGTTTATGGATAAGTACCTTCCGAAAATAAAACAAGAAATGGATGGTCTTATATTTACACCAGTAAATGAACCTATTCGTATCGGTACACACGAGACAATGTTTAAATGGAAACCAAGAAATAAAAATACAATTGATTTTCTCGTAAAGAAGGAACCAACTGTAGAAACACCTGGGTGTGTACCAGGGTCTATTGTGTATAAATTATATATACAAGATAAAGGTAAACACATATTTGAATCTTCTATACCGATAGATAGAACAAGTGAATATAAATGGTTAAAACATGGTGATATTGTTGAGTGTATGTATGTAACGTGGGAGAAAGGCCCATTTTGGTGGAAACCGATTAAAAAAAGAACTGATAAAACGTTTCCGAATAGTAGAAGAACGTTTTATAGAACGCTTGTGAATATTAAGGAGGATATTAACATGAAGGAGTTTTTAGATTGTAGACCAGGACGAAATGATTATCTTCTTTAGGAAATTGAACGAGTTTACCTAAATTATGATCATCTTGAATTAACCATTCGTTATTTATTTTTACAGTAGACATGTAATGACCACCATATTGAATACCTTTATGAATTATAGTAGATTGTAACTCGTATACATTATTGCCTAATTTTAGTTCCTCGTCAATTTCCACATAACTTTTTTTATCGAATGAAACAATAAGTATTTGTGGATATTTTGAAAATACATTCCTGGTCGTAGCAACGTGATGTTTTTTACCATTATCGTCTACGTAATCTTCTATCACGTTCCATTTACTGCTTTCATTTAACATTATATTTATATTTTTAACACCTCTTTTCACGTTTAAAATATAAACACAAAATGGTATTTTTGATATGTTTTTACTAACTGGTGATATAGTTATTTGGTTAGTTTCTCCGTAAACAAGATCTTTTATACGAGGATAACTTTTTTCTAGTATGTCTATTATACAGAATATAGCATCCTGTGTATCATGAGGCATACCAATTTTGAATCTCGGAAATATTTTTATAAATTCTGTTAAAACAGGTCCTAAAGTAAAAACTTTAGTTTCTTGTGTTGAAAAATATATACGAACAATTTTTTCGTAAGATTTTGTAAACGTACAATCACCGTCGTAAGTATTATTTAGTATATGAGATGATATTTCTCGTATATGTAATAAAACTTGTACTGCCGAGTTAAAATAACAGGTATTTCCTAAATTAGTAAAACCATGCATATAAAAAAAGAGAACAAAAAAGGCTTAAGAAGAAGACGCGTTTATTAAAATGTAAACAATATGGACGTGCATAAGTTATGCGATACTATAAAACCTATCGTCGATAAGTACAAAGATGAAGAAAACATAGAAATGGAATTTCGTTTAGGGAGGTTTAATGGAACATTTTTTGATACTAATATCGGTGATAAAACATACGCTAACATTATACGAGGATTTTCTTCTTATTCTGGATGGGAAAAGATAGAAGAAAATACATACGATGTATATTCACGAGAAGATAATAATATTAGATTGACTGTGGATAATGTTACCGGTGAAGAGACTTTTATAAGAAAGGAACGTCTTGAAAATATCGATTTTAAGCATTTACAAAATTCGCCTTTTGATATTCGTTTTAGCGTTTCTAAGGAAATACCTATTGACGAGGATGATGAAGAATGTGATAATAACACATGGCATAGAAATATAAAAAAAGAAAGGTGTTCTTATATCAGGAAAAATTTATCCATAGATAGAACAGTAACTGCTGGTGAGAGTATAGATAAGGATTCCGAAGTATCAACTATATATCAACTCGAACTTGAAATTATCGATCCTAAAAAAATTACAGATATCGATACTTTATTTAATATTTGCCATAAAATTAAGGACATTTTTAATATGTTGAATACTAATAAATAATGATAATCTGGGTATTATTGATATGTACGATTAGTATGTTATTTCACGATCCTAATACACATGAACATATACACGTATTAGGATATTCTCCAAAATATTTTTATGTATCGGATGGTGAATCGAATAAGATGTTCGAAAAAATGAAAGAAAATGGTATAATGGACGAGTCGTTAAAATACTTTTTAATGAAAGAAGATAAACTATTAGAGCTTGAGGTGAAATCAGTGTGTTCTCAAGTTTCTAAAAAATTAGACGCGTTCGCAATTTCGGATCAAATAAAAAATCATTTTCTTGGGTATGATTTTTCATATCATGCGAAACATCTTAAACAAATATCTGAACCAGAAAAACTTATAAATCGAAAAATAACATGTTCATAATATAAAACATCACTCTTCTATGTTTGGTAGATTCTATTCGTTGAAAATTATCATAAATATACAATATTAATCCCGTTTCGTGAAATTCTCTATTTATTTCAATAAATTCTTCCGGATAATCTGTATTCATAAATTCTTCGCATAAATAATATTCTCTTTCTAAATTGGACATTATTTTCGGATTATTTCCCGTGTCGTGTCTATAAAAATTAATATAATCCATTATAGTATAGTACATCGATTCTATAAGGGATGACAATAAATGATTATCCCATCTTTTATTATCATTCGTACATGTATTATTTGTTTTAATACGATTTGATAATAAAATACGAGGATTTTCCATTTTCTAATTACTATTTGCGTTTATTCTTTAATGTAAATTTTTCAAAATTAGCGTATAGTTCGTTTAATATCTTTTGGTTATTTTTTTTATTATTTGATCTCGAGTTAGAATTAGAATTAGAATTAGAGTTCGAGTTTGAGTTTGAGTTCGAGTTCGGTTTTCTTATAATTTTATTCACTTTTTTTACTGACTTTCTTTTAACAACTTTCTTTTTTATTATTGGTTTTGGTGGTACTACTCGTTTTTTATTTAATGCGAGTGGTGGTTGACCATGAAGTTCTCTTCTTATTTTTATAAAATCTATTATCCTCTTACTATTAAGATCTGGTGTTTTTGGTAACGACATTGCGTGATTAACGATTTTGTTTACTTCGTTTTTACCTAATTTACCGTATATCTTATTAGCTTCCTTTTCTATTAATAACTTTTTCAAATTTTGTTGTTTATTAAGTTTCCAATTCTTTATCATGGCTCTTTTAGTATCATTCGCAACCATTTTTTTCAACACACCATCACGTGTTACAAATTTGTTGTTCTTTTCGAGTTGAGTAAGTTTCTTTTTAACATCACGAACATTTTCGTTAATATTCATTACGTTTCCGTATTTTTTCATCCACGCCTTACCATAAAGTTTAATGAGATCGTTTTTAATACTAGTATTGTTAAGTCTACGTTTTATATTAGTAGGTTTTCTATTTTCCTTTTTCTTAGCATTGAGTAGGGCCTTTTCCATTTCATTAGCAAGTGCGTTAGGTGAATTAGGTGTTTTAGGTTTATTTTCTAATTTTGCGCATAAACTTTTTACAGTATCTGTATCATTTACGGGTATACCCCTTGATATAGCGAGTGTTACTAACTGTTCTTTTTTCATTTCACGACATAATTTACCGTTTATTTTATACGTGGAGTTACCCTTCTCTATAGTATCGAGAGCTTTACATATACTATCTTTCTTATTTTTATTTTTAACACCAACAACTCCTAATTTTTTAGCAACTTGTAACAATACTGATTTAGTAAGACGTTCACATTTACGTCCTCCTATTTTCATTGTTCCATCTTTATCGTACGTAATTCTTGTATTTTTTGTATTTTGTACTTTACTTTTTTTCACAGGTTTTCTTTTTGGTTTTTTGAAACAACAATCGTACCCTTGTGGATTTTTTTTAACCTCGAATTCTTCTTTACACGGTGGTCGTCTAATTTTAGGACACGTCGAAGCTTTTGTTTTAAGTTTTTGAACGACTTTTCTATTTGCGTTAACGTTTTTATTAACCAAACCTAATGTATATCCGTTATTATGTAACTTTTTAACAAGTTCTACACCAACGGAATAAGCACGTTCAAGATCATCTAAGTTAGATTCACCTTGTAATTGAACAATACCTGAACCTGTTTTACCAGACTTTGTAGTAAAAATAAACGCGTGTTCTTTATACTTTAAATAAAGAAATGGGGAAATTTCAGGTTCGTATTCAAGAAACGAAACTCCCCATGTACGTAATTGACTGAACTCTTGTGCCATTTTAGATAATTGAAAATTTGTATTCGTTAAAAACTGACCACCTGTATTATTGTAAAATATATCGTTGTATAAAAATTTCTGTTTTTCTGTATACGTATCTATTATATATTTTTGTAAAGATTCGGGTTGTTTTTTAAGATTTTTAGAACCTAAAAATCCACCCGAAAGACGAATTTTTCCATTCGTGTATATGTTAAAACTGAAATTCTTTTTTTCGACACCATCCATAATGTATCCGGTAAATTGCGCGGAAGAGAAATTTTTATTTAAATTACCTTTTAAACCAAAATCTTTTGTGTGTATAGCGCCAGTTTGAAATCTTCCATACATACCTTTTATTTCGTTAACATCTATGGTTATTCCACTCGTTACAGGTGCGTGTCCTTTCGGTCTTTGTTTTAGTATATATTTGATATCGAGACGTTTTTCATCTGGGGTAAATAATTTATTTACGACGCCATTATATATCCCTGGTCTAAATTTACCTATTCTTAATTCGTTAAATGTAGGTGTGGATATACTCTGTCGAGTATTAGATACTGTACCTGGACGTTCAATCTGAATATTTGAATTTTTTATGAATTGTCGGGGATCCATACTTATACTAACACAAGATTTTATTAACTCTTCACGACTTGTGATGTTACATCATACCCGAGTGTATTTTCTTTTACATCCATGGTAAAACCGTATATAACTTTTTTACCTTTAAAATTCGATGGTTCGTGTAATCTTTCAGGGTTTGTGATCATGAAATAATCTTCCTTTTCCGTTCGAACTTCGTATTTACGTGTACTAAAAGATGTATTATAAAAATCTTCGTCGAATCTCGGTCTGTGCATTTTTTTATCGGTACAAAAGAAACCAAATATTTTTTCGAACACGTCTAATGGAAATTTCACGTCATCACCCGTTTTAAAAGCATAATCATTATAATATCCAACTTGTAAAAATCTTTCTAAAGGATTCGTCGATGAAGATATTTGTTCTCGTACTCTTAAGAAATATTGTGGGGCAATATCCCAAATATCCCTATTATTGTATTTTTGTGCGTAGTCTAAATACGCACGTGCGCATTTTTCCAGAATAATTGGTAATTCTTCCGCGAGTTTATCGTCTAATGTCGGATCTGAATCCGCATCCGTAACCTGTTTTTTGAAATCGAATGTAAATACGCGACGAACAACACTACCTTGTTTATCTTTAAATCCCGGTGTTTCGTTACCTCCCAAAAATCCAGGTACGACCCACGCATCGAGTGGTTTAGCGGGTTGACCTTTTATAGCTATATTCATGCTATCACCAGAAACTATACTTTGAAACTCAGCTTGTTCGAGTTTGAAATCACCTTTTATTTCTGGTGCGACAAATATTAAACCTTCACTGATAGGACCTAAACCAAATTGTTTTTCTATGTTATTTGACATTGTTTTTACATCTTTTGCTTCGTAAAATTTAGAAAACACTTTGGTAATGATAGTCGATTTACCAGAACGCGCAATACCTTTTATAAACGGTATGACTTGCCACTTATCCATTTCACCAACTTCATAGAATAAACGACCACCAAGTACATACATCCAATGACAAACTTCGTCTTCTAGGTCTTGGTATTTAAGAATACTGTTGAAGTAAGGCGTCGGTATATCTTGCCAGTTTTCAATATGACCGTGATCTGTAAAATTAACAGGGAAATATTTACAACTCACGATGAGTGGATTGAGTCTTTTATAATCTTCTGAATCATACTTATAAAACTTGGTTTCGTATAAATTAGTTTGGTCGTTATACATTTGGCCAATAAATAGACCATTTTTAAAAGACCAAACACGTCTATTCTTTTTAATTTCTGGAAATTTCATGTCGTTACATGCGGATAATTGTTTGATAATCTGTATGTACCCATTGTCCTTATTTGTTAGAAGTTTCCATAAATCGTGCCAAGTATGTCTATTAGCAACACGATAAACAAAATCTTTAATTTCTTCTTTTTGTCTCCAGGCGCGTGTCGCAAACCCATCATCTGTTTTAATCTGTTCACATGTATAACCTTTGTATCGTTTTAGACCGTTGTTTGAACAATATTCTGTTAAAATTTGAAATGCCGCTTGGTGGTCGTTATATTCGTCGAGTGAAATAGGGGGTAATGAAGGATCTAGTATTGAAGGGTTTGTAGAGACTTCTATAGGAACTTGTGTCGGGTGATTTATACGATCGTATATTCTTACTTGAGAGAGAAGGATCGTCCATATATCATGAAGTTGACGTACTAAATTATTTATTCGTAAATCAATTGGTAAATCGTTATCATTATCCATGTTAGTTACATCCTCATCGAATAAGCGTAATTCTCGTGCGCGATCGAAATATTTACTTATTTTTTCTAACGCATGTTGATATACTTTTGATTTTTGTTGAATATCTACCATTTTAGGTCGATTTGTTTCTGGATCCAATTCATCGGGTTTAAAAAATACTTTGTATGCGATAGTGATTGGTTCTATACCAAAAAGTTCTGACTCTTTAACCAGGCCATACAATTTCTCTTCGTGATGGATATATTGTATTAATCTCTCTGGACGAAGACTGGATATTGTGGATCCTAAATTTTCATAATAAGCTTCCTCTTTTTGGTCGCCGTCCGGAGTAATGAATAAGGTATTTTCTCTTTCCATCGTATTATAAATATTAAACACTAATTTTTTAAATTGTTTTTTGGAGTTGAGCTAACATTTTTATCATGATCTTGTTCTGAACTTCGAGTTGTCTTGATATATTTATTAAAGCTGAACATACAGTTTCACCTTCTTCGTTCACAAGAACTGAACTTAAAAGGTTTCCTAATCTATCAATACTATCGTATTCAATATCGTCATCGATATCTATATCGGTATCACTATAAATAACATCTTCTAATTCATCTACAGCTGGGAGTTCGCCCCTGGTTGTGGACAGATCATCTTCAATATTTGATTCGGATTCGGATTCAATTTCAACAATTTCGTCGTCGACACTTTCGAGTTCTGGTACAGATCCAGTAGACATTTACAATGTACCAGGAAAAATCAAACCGTGTTTTTTCGCGAAAACATCCGAAAAAAAAATCTCATGCTATAGTACAAAACACACACACAATGGCCGGAGGTCTCATGCAACTCGTCGCCTATGGCGCCCAAGACGTCTACTTGACTGGTAACCCAAAAGTCACTTTCTTCCAGGCGGTTTACAAACGCCACACTAACTTCGCGATGGAAAACATCGAACAAACTGTTAACGGTACAGCCGCGAACTCGGGTCGCGTTTCCGTCACGGTCGCCAGAAACGGTGATTTGGTCGGTGACATGTACGTTGAATTATCTAACATTGCCGAGAAGCTCAGTTCCGTTTCGTCCGATGGTGCCGCCGCGGGTACCGCGTTTGCTGGATGGGTCGCCGAGCGTGCGATCAAGTCCGCTGAATTGTCCGTCGGTGGTCAAAGAATCGACAAACACTACCAAAGATGGTGGAGATTGTACTCTGAATTGTACTTGGATGAAGCCAAGAGAACCACTTGGGGTAAGATGACGTCCTCGACTGTCACTGCTGCGGGTACCGTTTACTTGCCACTCATCTTCTTCTTCAACAGAAACCCAGGATTGGCCTTGCCATTGATTGCCTTGCAATACCACGAAGTCAGAATTGACTTTGACTTGGCGTCCAACTTCGACAAGTACTTGTCCACGTCCACGTTCAAGGTCTGGGCTAACTACATCTACCTCGACACTGAAGAGCGCAGACGATTCGCGCAAAAGGGTCACGAATACTTGATTGAACAAGTCCAACACACTGGTACCGATACGGTTACCAAGAACCAGACCAAGCAAGTCAGATTGTCCTACAACCACCCAGTTAAGGAATTGGTGTGGTGCGTTGCGGACGCGGCGTCTGATGATGCCCAAGGTATGTACGATTTGACCAGTGCGTGCACACAAGCGTCTGTTGATTTCATTACTGTGCCAAACGCACAGTCGAACACTTATATCTCCGCGAACCAATTGGGTTGCCCAGCCTTGGATGTCTTGTCGAGTACCTCTAAGGTGTTCTCTGAACAAGCCCTCGGTAACTTGAATACCTTCAAATTGGTTCTCAACGGTCAAGACAGATTCAAGGAACAAGCCGGTAGATACTTTAACCAAGTTCAACCATACCAACACCACTCTGGTAACCCATACGCGGGCGTTTACTCGTACTCGTTTGCGCTTAAGCCAGAAGAGCACCAACCAACTGGTACTTGCAACTTCTCCAGAATTGACAACGCGCAAGTCGCCGTTGCCTGTAACAATGTCGGTACGACCTCCAAGAACCTCGACATGTTCGCGGTCAACTACAACGTTCTCCGTGTCCAATCCGGTATGGGTGGCCTCGCCTTCTCCAACTAAGCATTTCTTAGTTTATTAAGTTTAGTAAAAAATAAAATTTAAAAAATAAATAAAATTTAGATTTTAAAGTTTAGACCAAATTTTAAAGTGTAACCTTAAAGTATTTTTGTATTTTTTCGAGTACGTACCAGTTCGGTTCGATTTTTTCAGATTCGATTTTGTTTATGGTATCTAACGTTTCGCCTATTCTATGCGCGAGTTCAACTTGTGTATGGTTTCTTCTTATACGTAACATCTGAATTCGTTTACCAAGCGTATCATTCATAATATATGATGTTATAATTTAACACTTAAAACTCTACGCAATTTTTGCATGATTTTGTGATCTGGTATTGCTTTACCCGATTCGTACGACGAGATTATATCAGACGATACGTTTATAAGATTAGCGAGATCTTTTTGTGTATATTTCTTTGCGACGCGTGCCCTTTGAATGGTTAACCCCGTTTCTTTACCGACCTTTTTATGGGTTCCTAACATAGTTTCGTCAAGTTTTTGTTCGGGTGATTTACCGGAATATTGACTTCGTTTAGGTAATTTGATTTCTTGTCCCATGAACTTGACGTATTTTTCCTTTTCTTTTTCCTTTTTAACGGATTTACCATGTATAGTAACTTCTTCCCAATCTTGGTGAAACATGTTTTATATTATAACTAGTTAAAATTTTAAGTAATAATATAAATATAAACATGTTAACTCTTTATTATGCGATTGGAACAATAGTTCTGATAT
>VTLG01009303.1_pt1 | contig 47344 bp, 73 predicted proteins | sample 4694571 | NCBI WGS metagenome assembly VTLG01 (sample SAMN12604809, study PRJNA352737) | marine metagenome | biome: ENVO:00000447; feature: ENVO:00000209|ENVO:00000569|ENVO:01000036; material: ENVO:00002151; isolation source: viral sequences binned using virsorter ... | reverse complement strand
GACTTGTCTACCAATGGAATGGATTAAGTATTTTGGGTGCAGTAAAGACCTTGAATATCAAGAAAGAAAAAGATGGCTTAAAGAAAAGGCTAAGTCTTTGTATCCAAAGCTAAACGTAACCTTGATGACATCAGACTCAATATTGATTGCTGATTATGCTAGGAAAGAGCATTTTAAAAATGAAGAATGAGCTTGAATGCACGATATGTGGTAGTGATATAGATGAGGAGGCAGGAGATATAGTGGGTTACTTTGGAATATCTCCAGTATCGTTCTGTGTTTGGTGTCATTCATCGCTAACTGATATGGTTATACAAATGCAAGGTTTTGATGATATAGAAATGTTAGAGGAGAGAATTGCTTACCTTAAAGAAAATGATTGAGGTCTTAGGGCCTGTAGAAATATATAAAGGAGAAAGATGGATGCCAGTAACTGAAGAAGTACAACTAAAGTTTGACCATGATTTAGAGTTTGGAAGGCTTGGAGAAGATTTTGTTAAAGCCTTTCAAAGCAAGAATACAAAGGTGGAGGTTAAAACAGAAAGAGATATATGGAAAACCACAGGAAATATAGCCATTGAAATACGGTGCAGAGGCAAATTATCAGGCATATCAGCAACTGAAGCAGAGACATGGATTCACCTGCTTAGTTACAATAACGTGATTGAAGGAGGTTTTATTTTTAAGACACAGTTGCTAAGGGACAAGATAAAAAAGCTCCATAAGGACGGTAATTTGAAGCTTATAATGGGTGGTGATGATAATATGTCTCAAATGGCGCTATTGCCAATCAAGGAATTGTTTGATTAATTGATTTTTGAGTTTGGATTTTTAACGCCTGAATAGGCTGAATATTTATCCCAATATTTTGAAAATATTCCGTTTACTCTATACATACTTTTTGCATAGAAAGAATCTGTCATTCTTATAGAGCGTGCACCTTCTTCTCCGAAATTTTCAAGGACCCACTGCCTAAACTTTATTTGTTCAGAAGATGTTTTTCCTTTAGAATCATCAGTAAAAATATTTCCAAATTTAAGCTTTTTTAAAGATGTTTTTAATGCTCTTATTGCTTTTTTATGTTTTTGCCTTACGCTCTGACGTATGCCAACATTTGCATTTTCTCTTGCCAGTTCATCCATTATATAATTATAGGTAGCATATAATTTTTTGGCAATAAGCTCGTCATCTCCAGAATATATAGCTTCTCTTAAATCTCTATAGTAAGGAGTTCTTTTGCCCCAAAGGTCTTGAGAGGATATTGTTTTCCCTTCCTTCATTATATTTCTTGTATACTGCCTTTCCCAGCTATTTACTTTTCTTGCGTTAGAATATTCTTTTGAAGACTTAACTTTTCTCATTGTGTCAAATTGGTTGAAGGCAACAATAGTGTTTTTTGTTATGTTTGAAATAACTTTTCCTGCAAATTCTTCCCCGTAAAACCATTTTAAAGATTCATCTTTTAGTGTTGTCATGTTTCTTATGATAACTGGTTCAGATAAACTTTGAAACATCCCTTTATCATAAGGACTAATTGCTTCCCCCATTAATCCTAAAAACTCTGAGCGCCATAAATACATTTTAACTTTTCCAGCTGTAGAACTAGCAGAGTCAGGTGCCTCGGTGTCAAATAATGTTGAATACAGTGAATATAAAGCTGCTCCAGAAATAGAATGGGCGATTGCAGCCCTTGCAATAGGAGCAACATTCCCATGCTTAATAAATGGAATGTAGTAGTTTCTTACTGAATCATATGTCGTTGAATAAGCCATCCTTTGGAACAATGTCAAAGGTTTTGCATACTTGCCAGACATCCATAAAGGCAACCTACCCACTCCTGTTCCACCTTGAGCAGACAAGTGAGACATTTGTTCAACATGCCTTAATATTTCTTTGTATGTTTGTTTGTTTTTTGCTCCTTCAAAATTTCCTTTTTTCAAAAATGATAAATGGTCTTCAGATAAATGCCACATATCTCTCATTAGCCTTTTGGCATTTTTATTGCCCATATTAGAGAGAAGGCCCTTCCCATTAAGAGCTTGAACTTGACTTGCAAAATAAAGCTTTCCAGCGTTCATTGAAACAACCCTATTAAAGTTTTCTGTTTGAGTCATCCAATTGTATCTAAATAATTTTTCCATCGAAACAAATGGAAGGACTTTTTTCTGACCTAATTCAAGTCTTTTTGCTTCATAATCAAGAATCCCTTTTCTTCTTGCCTCACTCCAAGTATCGGCATCAAGTGTTTTACCTATCGCCCTTACCGTATTTCTAAATCCATAAGATGCAATTGAGCGAGGTATTCCAATTAATATATTTTTAACACCTGATGTTGGGGAAGATAGTCCCGTAGATGCAGATAAATGAGCAATTTTACCCAATATTTGGTGACCTTCTTTATGAGTAGCATCAATTTTCTCTGTTCCTAAAAGTCTTTCCACTGTTTTTAATGCGTAATCCATTAAAAAATTATCTTTGCCTGCAAGCTTTACTATATCAGCTGGGGTTTTCCCAGTTTTATATTTACCTCCCATTCCTGTAAAATCAGGGAAATATCTTAGTGCTGCTATTTGCTTTGACATGCCTTCTACATAAGCGCTGACTGTACCATCTAAAGATTTTTCATAGGTCCTTATAAGCTTGTTCTGGCCATTTTTCTTTATAACCATATATTCAGGAAGCACAGGCCCTCTTTTTTGTATGTGAGGATTTTTGATTTCTTTTTTAGTTTGTTTAAGAAAATTAAATATATCTTGATATATATCTTGTTCAAAGTTTTTGTCTTTTTTATATTTTTCAGCAAGCTCTTTTATTTTTTCATGCTTAGCGCCTTTACCTAATTTTTTACCTGCCGCAGCCATAGCCGCTTTATCTAAATTTGCTTTAACAAGGTTGCCTATATAATCACTTCCCACCAAGCTATCATAAGCTTCCTTAGTAAGAGTTCTTGTAAAATAATCATTAACAAATAGCTCATTAAATTCTTTTTTAAATACTTCAAATTCTGCTTTATTGTTTACTCTTCTTGCATTCCCCTCATAATGTTTCCAATAAAACGAACGAACATCTTCCCATACTTTTTTAGCTTTATATTCTTGAGTTCCTTTTTTTAGAGAATTTTCATAAAGAGCCATCTCTTCTTTTGATGGCTTCTTCCATTTTTGGCGTTCCCCAATACCACCCTCTTTAAAAGCATCTAAGTATCTTTGAAACCTTTCTGTATCAAATACACGAGCATTTTTCTTGAAAGCTTTAAATTTCTTTTTACCAAGCAATAGTTCCATGTTTTTAACGCCTTCATGCCCAATACCATTAAGCTGAGCTTTATAAGAATCAAAATACATAATCCTGTCTTTAATTGCTCTTCCAGCAGGACCCCCGTATTTTTGTAATACCTCATACGCAGGAAGTATTACTCTTGCCGCTTTTTGAATGTAGGTCAACTTTCCGTCAAGCCCCAATATATTGTCTGTTGTTGTTGTCTCTTTAACAGTTCTTGTATGATAGTTTGTAATTATATCTTCATATAACTGCTTATTTTTTGCTGTTAAATTTTTAACATTCCCATCAACCGAACCAAGAGATTTAAGTATTTCAACAGACTCAACCTTAGTTATATTATATTCTTTTCTAAGCTCTTCTAATCTACTGTTTGAGTTTTGCCCTTTTGTTTTAATTTTATGTATATATTCTGCATAATTATTAAGAGACCCTATAGAGCTTAATCCCTTGCCTTCTCCTTCCAAATAAACATCAAATTTCTTTCTTGCTATATCTATTTCTTGTTGAGACATTAATCGTGATTTTCTTAAATCAGATTCAAACTTTTTAATCTGTCCATAAATAGTGCCAGCCTCAGAGGGGACTTCAGCAGCTGTCATATAATCTTTCTTAAGCTTATCAACGTAATTTTTAACTCTAATATTGTTAGGAATGTTTCCTTTAGTTACTTTTCTTGACATTATAAAAGCAATATCTTCTTTACTTGCAAGGCCAAAGAAATCTTTTAACTGAGCATTAAAAGCCTTAACCCAGTTTTTAGCTTTTGCAAGCATAGATTTATTTTTAATCATTCCTTGAGAATATTTACCTATTGCTGTAACAAGAGCCTCTTCATCTCCAAACATTTTAATACCTCTTTTAATAAGGTCTTTAGCTCTAGCTCCTCCAAATTTTTTCAAAACATTTACAGCATAGTGACTTACTTCATGAGGAATAACATCTTGAGGAGTTTTTCCTTTAGAAACCCTAACAACATGGCCTTCAAGTTCACCTAAAATTCTTTTACCTTTAACTTTTCCAAGGTCTTTGTTAAATTCATACTTAATATTTTCATAAGCAGGAAGTTCTTCAAAATGTTGTTTATATGATTCGTGCTCTGTTCTTGTGGCATCCATTTTTTCTCTAAATTCTTCAACACGCCTTTGAACATCTTTTTCAAATACGGGGACAGTTGGTTTAAAAACAACCTCTTTTGCTGATACTGGGACAGTTTCTCCAGGCCTTGGAGATGTTTCAACCATATATCTTAGCATGGCTTCTGCTGTGTCCATAGATACAGTCGTTCTTCCGACTTTTGTTTCTAATTTCTTCATATTAAGAGCAAGGTTCCGTCTTTCGGCTTTAAGCTTATTATAGCCATCTCTTAATTGTTGAATATTTATTCCTTCGCCTTTTTTATAAGGAGATTGGAGGTCAATCGTTCTATTTCCTTCAACAAAATTAAGGGACTGATTGCCTTCAATCATTTCAACAAATTCTTTCTGAAGTTCCCTTAAAGGGTCCTTCATATTCATTCCTTTGGTATATGCTTTTTTTAGTTTTGCTGGAACATGGCCTAACCCATATTCGTCAACAAGCTTATATTGTACAGAATCTAAGCCATATCTTTTTGCTACATATTGTGAAAAAGCTTTACGAAGGTCGCTTGGATTAATATCTCCAAAATATTTTTTAATTAGATTTTTTTGAGAAGTTGCTATTAAAGCATTTCCATTAACATCTCTAAATAAAGTATCGCCAGCCTCTTTAGTTTCTTTTGTTTTTCCAAGTATTCTTTTAAACAACTCTTTTAATTTGCCAAGTATTGGAACCTCTTTAAGCCCAAGCGTTTTAGATTGAACATATCTTACTTCACTATTTTCTAAATCAATTCTATCTGTCCTTAATCCTTTTTTAGTTTTTTCTGCAATACCTGCAAATTTCTGGATTTCAGGGACAAAGGCAATTGCTGTAGGGTCTTTTAATCTTCCAGCATCTTTTAAGTGTTGAAAAAGAATTTTAAGGCCATTTTGAGAGCCTGGGTTTTCAATAATAAAGCTTGTAATATCTGACTCGGTTGCTTCTCTTAAAGATTTTCCTTCTTTAGATAATTTTTTAGCAAATGCTTCATAAATTTTTAAATACCCTATATCTCTCTCAGGCTTAATTGGTTCTTTTTTACCAGCTGCATCACCTTTTCTTGCAAGCCTAGACTCTGTTGCAAATTTATTCATTCCTATGTCATGAATATCGTAGTAGCTTTCTTTTAAAGGCTTGTCAAAGTTTTTATAATTTGATTCTTTGATTCCAGCCTTTTCCATATGCTCTATTGTTGCTCCAACCTTTTCTTGAACTGCTTCATTTTGTTGGAACGCTGCTGTTTTTTCTTTTTCCTTATAATGCTCTTCTGGAGTTTTAAGTTTTGGGCCTAATTCTTTTTCTGAAATTTTTTCTTTTTCAGCAATTATATCTTTTTTTAATTTACTTGTATTTATTATAGGCTTTCCACCTTGGTCTACAATGGTCTTGTTATCAAAACCTTTTGATGTATATGCTTCTACAATTTCAGATTCAGGCTTATTAAGTATTTTTGAGCCTTCCTTGACAATCTCTTTGTCTGACATTTTATCAAGAACTTTGTCTGTTTTCGGAGCTTCTTTTGGAGCCTTTGCATCAGGAACTTCGATAATAGTTTTCTTTGGAGCTTCAGGAGTAGGGACTGTTTTTGGAGGCTCTACACCATGAGCTTCTACAATAGTTTCCTTTGGAGCTTCTTCAAACTTGCTCATGTCAACTTTCTTAATTACTTTAGGGTCATGGCTATCAAGCCAATTGCCAAATTCTTTTTCTAAATATTCTTTATCTGCTTTTGCTTCTTTTAGTAATTGTTCATTTGCGGGAGTTTTTTCAGCTTTTTCTAGCCTACTAATAAGTTCGGCAAGAGAATCGTTTATTCTTGCAGCTTCAACACCATTAAGCTTTTTAGGGTCTCCTGATTTTTGAAGCTCAATAATTTTATTAATATTGTCTCTGACCCTTGCAATATCTTCTCTTGACTGAATATCTACTTCTGTTATCTTAGATTTTTCTTTTGCAATTTCAGAACTTGGTCTTCCAGTTGTTTCTTGATAGGTTGCATCTGCTGTAGCCAAATGTCCTTCTAAATCTTTTTGGTTTTTTATTCTTTGTTTTTCAGTCTCTATTAATAGCTCTTCACCTTTTTGCCAGAATTTATTTTGAACTTTACCAATTGTTTTTAAACCTGTAAATAAAGCTACATTATGAGCAAAAGAATGAAGAATGTCTTCAGCACGAAGGTCCTCTCCTTTAGCGGCTCTCATACCAAGGTCTGCAGCCGAAAAGAATCCTGCCTCTGCTCCAATTTGCCCTGGCATTCCATAAACACCATAAGCTTTTATTTTATCCATCTTGGACAAGAACTTGTCTTTTTGCGCTCCTCTTGAAAGTATTTCAGCTTGTTTGGCCCCCATGCCTGCGCCAATACCCCCTGTAAAGAACCCCATAAGAGAACCATGAAAAGCCCCTTCAGCAGCACCTCCAAAGAAACTTTCGCCATTAAGTTTTGATTGAACTCCTCCCATTGCAGCCTCATAAAGACCTAGTGTTGGGGCTTGCTTAACACCTCCAAGAAGAGCATTTTTAAGTTTGTTGTTTGTTAATATTTTTGTTACAGCTGTATCGGTAAGTATATCTTTCGCTTCGCCTGTTGCTACTTTTTTTGCAGCTTCTTGTGAAGCCTTTTTTAAAGAGCCTCCAAACAAACCAGATTTAAGAGCAGATTTTGCAGCCACTCCTCCAATTCTTCCACCAATACCCATTGTAAGTAAATCTAAAGGCATGAAAAAAGAAACCATAGTAGCTCCAACGTCTTCCCAGAAGGTAAAGTCAGACTCATCTACATCATACCTTGCTTTACCATAAATTAATTGCTCAGTAGTTCCTCCAAGAGAGCGATTATATGCAGCTTTCATGAAATCGTAAGAGTTTTCATCTATGCCCCAATCCGCCATTGAGCCTAACCAGCTTACATCATTTGAATTTGTGGAGTCTATTTCTTGTTGTTTTTTAGGTTTAATGACACTTTGTTCTTCCCAAGCACCGCCTTCAGGAACTTTGCCCTGATATTCAAGAAACCTATACACCTTTGCATCATCATAATCTGCAAAATGTTCTCTTTCTTTTCTTGTTTTATCTATAAGATATTTTGTTTGAGGTTTTAAAGGCATTAATATTTATTTTACTATTGCTGTTACCTTGTCAATATTTCCTGCGTGTTTGTTTAACATATCCTTCATAAGAACTTCATAAAAAGACAAAGCTTTGTCTAACTCTTCTTTAGCATGTGTTCGAGCTCTAGTCCAGGAATTATTTTCTTGATAACGACTGTGGGTTTTTGAATATCCCCATCCAAGATATTTTTCACCATAAGCTTTTTCCTTAGCTCTAAGCTCATTCCACGCCTCACTTTTTCCTTGCCCAACATCTTTTAAAGCTTTCATATCCTGCTTGACTTTTTCATAAGCTATTGTGTCTTCTTCGTATGTTTTTTTCATTTTTAAAAGTTCATCATACGATAATGGAGCACTACTATCTTCATTAAAAAACTTTTCCCTAAGATGACCCACAGACCTATTTACAGCACCTGTATAGCTGTAACCTCCTGCACCTGAATTCATAGGATAAGTTGTATAATACCATTCATAAACTTTCTCCATATCAACTTTATCAATTCCTTTTAAATCCCAATCTTTAAAATATTCTCCTTTATAGCCCCATCTACTTCGAGTGTCGTATAATCCTTCCCCAGCATGTTCACCATCTCCTCCAAGCTTAATTTCATCTGTTAATTTTTTATAATTATTATATTTGGCAGTAAGTTGTCCTAAAGGTTTCTTTAAATGCGCTTTTTCATCTTTGATTCCTGAAATATTTTTATCGTAATCTCCTTTTCCCGCGTCTGCTCCAATTTTTTGAGATGTAGGTATTTCAGGCTCTTTTTTTGTTATAAACCTATTTGCAACGTACCCATCCTCATTTGCTTGTGGATGGTCAGGTTTGTAAATCATAACGGTCCCATCATCTTTTTCAATTATTTCAGGGGGGGGAGAGCCATCACCGCCTCCAGCACCACTATCAACAACAACCTCAGGTTGCCCAGGCATTCCAGCAAATATTGTATCTCCCAAAATTTGGTCTTTTTGACCAAGGTCTATCAAACCTTTATTAGTTTTTTGAATAGTTTTATATTTATCTGGTTTAATCATTTGAAGATATTCTCTTTGAAAATCGTTGAGGTTGTGAGTTGTTGCGTCTTGTTGCGTTGCCGATAATTGTTGTTCCATAAGCGCTGCATTGACTTCGTCAGAAGATGGTAAAAGACCACTTTCTTTAGGGAAGATGCCTCGCATTTGCTCTAAAGTCATTTGTCCTTCAGTTAAAGATTTTTCAATAAGATTCCATTCGTCTCTTTGAGTTTCAAGGTCACTATAAAGACTTTCCATTTTTTGAACATCGCCAATATTTCTTTTGGCTACAAAAGCAGAAAGTTGTTCTGAATTTCCATGCATAACCCCATCATAATAAGCTTTGTATTCTGCTTCATCAATTTTATTATCATCCTTCCAACCCTCTAATATAGATGACATATAGTCTTGAGAGCCTAATAATCTGCTTACGCTTAACTGGTCATGCCTGTCTTGGTGTTTTGCATACCAACCAGAATAATCTTTTGAAAATTCGTTCATAAGGCCTCTCATCTTTTTTTCATTTTCAAGAAACCATTTTTCTTCATCTTCTATATATTCATCACCAAGCCTAGCTCTAATTACTTTTTTTTCTGAATCTCCTGCTTTTTGATAATTATAAGAATCTAAAACCCATTGTTGAACTTCTTCTTGTTTTTTATTCATGAGGTCTAATTTTTGAGAGTAGTCAAAATTATCAGCCATTTGAGCTTCAGCCTTCATTTTAGCAATATCATGCAGTTCTAAAGTTTCTGCAGTAGCATTTCCCATGTTTTTATCTTTATAGCTTGAAAGCTTGTCTAGAATTTGCTGAACTCCTCCAGGGCCAGAATTAGAAAAATTTTGGTCAATCCCTTTCATTAAAGAGTCCATATATCTTACATTGTATGCCTGCCTTTTATCTCTATTTGCCTGTACTCTTCCTGCAATGCCTTCTCCAATCCCTAAAATTCTTTCAAGAGCATCTAAGCTTCCAGAATCTTGCTTCCATCCAGCTTGTCTCCTTTCTCTTATGCCATTAGCCATTTAAGCTCCTATTGTCCAGCAATTTGCTCTTGCCAACCAAAAATAGTGTCCATAACATCAGATGAAGCTTGTCCTTTTAATTTTTCAATATCGCTAAGAATATCACCATAACCACTTCTGTAAAGTCTTTCCGCTTCTGATAAGCCTGATTGTCTTTGCCCTGAGCCTGCAAAACCACCTGTTTGTGCTTCTCCCCTTCTTTCATGAAGTTTTCCAACAAGGTCTTCTCTTTTAATCTCTTCATAAGGATTGTAGTAGGCTTGAGTTGTTTTATCAATCATTTCTGGAGTAAGGGCTCTAACTTCTGACGCACTTAATGCTGCTTCTCCTTCCAAGCCTCCAAGTGAAGATAATGTTGCTGCAAGACTCTCAGGGTCAAATATGTTTGCAAAATATCCTTGGCCTAATTGTTCAGTTCCACTCATAGGATTTGTGGAACCATAAGTCCAGTCCATAGTAAGCCCCTCATCTCCGTAAGAATAAGATGTCTCGAAGCCACTTATCAAATCTTCTTCAGTAAATCCCCACTCTTCCCACTGTCCTGGAAGAAAATCAATAGGAGCTCCCTGTCCACCACCACCAGTAAAAACATTTTGAATAGCACCCATTATATCTTGATTCATTCCTTGATATTCATATAGCCCTGGAATTTGATATTGAATAGGGTCAAAGCCCCAATATTCTTCAGGAAGGCCAAGGTCTTGCCAATTCCATTCACCTTCATAAACACCTCCTTGACTTGCTAAATATGGATTATCGAAACTGTTTGGCATTATGAATACCTCCTATATGGATTATGAAATTTAGGAGCATAGTAACTAGCTCCTTCCCACTCTGGTTGAAGCTCATTCATAAATGGAACTGCTCCAAATCTTGCCGCACCTAACAATGCTTGCCCTAAAGGCTTTTGAAACATTTGCCCTAACGCCATATCAGCCGCAGCATCTGTGGCAAGTCCTCCTAATTGCTTTGGAAGAATTGCGCCAAGCATCCCTTCATTTATTGACAAGGGGACATATTGCGAAACCGTAGTTCCTGCACCTCCCTGTTTAAGTCCTCCCACAATATCTAAAATATTTGGTTGTGCCCCAGCTGTTCCCATCTTATCAAAAATTTGAGTTGTAGCATCTCCTGCCGCTGTTTTAGCAGTATCTGTCACTCCAGGAACCTTATCAACCCTCATCCCTCCAAGAAGACCTGAAGTAATTCCTGCAGTCATTGCGTCACTCGTAACCATTTGGTCGAGAGCTGCATCTAGGTTTGTAATACCTTCATCCATTGAAGTTTCAACATCTGTTCTTCCCTTGTATCTTGCTTTTAAATCTTCAAGAGCTTGGGTTGGGTCATATTCTTTTTGTCTTAATTTTTCAGCTGCTCCAGCAGAAAGTGCAGATAAAGCTGCAGCTCCAGCCCAACCTACTCCAGGAATAAGCCCTAAAAGCCCACCAAGAACGCTTCCTCCAAGTCCCCATTTCTTTTTATTTTTTGAAGCTGCCTCTTCGGCTTTTTTCATAGCCTCATTCATATCTTCAATTATTTTCTTTTCTTTTTTATATTGAGCAAGTTGTGTTTGAGCAGCGTCAAAAGCTAATTCTTGACGACCCCTTGCGTCTCCTGACTGTATATTTGCTAAATCGTAAATTGTCGACATTTTGTTCTCCTATCCTAACCAGTAATTTAATAATAAAAAATCAATTCTCATAATCAGCTATCTCCTAAAAATTTGTTCCAAAAAATATTGCATTATCTTCGGCTGCTGCTGCTACATAAGTAACAAGCAAGGATATATATCCTACCCTAGTATCAGGCGAGGATGCTGTATTCTTTGTAATTTGAATCTCTATAGTTTCTAAGTCACTATAGGCCCATGCACTTCCTGATGTGTTTACTGTTCGTGCTGTTCCACTTCTTGCACTATGAACAGCAGAATTAGGAAAATTTAAGGTCTCTGAAAGCCCTGTTCCTGGAGCATTATCAAATTCAAAATCAACATCTTCTCCGCCACTCCCTCTTGCTCCGTATCTTCCTGCTGTAATAAGTTGAACTGAAGTTATTGAATCTATATCTCCTGAAGCCACAGACGGATTTGTAAAAGAAAAATGAGTTACCTCTCCATTTGTTCCAGCTTCTATATATGCTGTATCACCATTATCTGCGGCCACTGCATCAGCTTTAGTCCCAGTGTTCGCAGTCCATCCTGCACCTGCACCTCCTGGCTGCCCATCTACCGTTAAAATCATTGTGGGCATGGTACATATTCTCTAAATTTCTTTAATGCCTGTACATAAGACCGATTATTCATATTAAAATAAATAGGATAATCTGAAAACTTTTCATTATCGCAAGGAATAGCCCAACCAGCATACCATTGCCCTTTTGTTAAAATCTTTTCCATTTGAGCCTCATGGTCGGTTTCACTTATAACTTCTTGTCTATCATCATAAACCAAATCAAATGTTTCTCCGCCTTCATATTCCCAGCTAAAGATATTAAGTATCTCTATATTTGTGCTATAATTAGCCTTCCAAGTTAAAGCCATTTGATACACTTCTTTATTAGGCTCCAATATAACGTGCCTAGATACTCCCTTTCTTTGGAATTCTGTTGATGTCCAGCCCTTTCCAAACCCAAACTCTAAAACAGAAGATGGATTTAATTGGTCGCATAATAACTCTACACCTTTCACTAAATAATCTTCTTCATTTTTATACAATATATTTTGACCTGCTATCTTATAATCTGTTTCAGATTCTGTAAATGCTCCATCTATCCATTCTTGTTTAGTCATTAGAATTGGAAGTCCAATGTTGCCACGCCATAAGCTATCTCATTATCATTATCCCAATAAAAACTTAATATATCAACGTGATTAGCATCTGTTGTAAGTGTTGGATTGCTACCACCTGCCCAAACTACAGTAGAAACCCCATCAGCAGCACTTTCATCAGATTCACGAGCTTTCCAATTAGTAACAGTTCTGCTTCCTGTTCCGTCTTGTTTTATTAATAATTGAAAATTTCCTGACATAGCAGGAAAAATAACATTCAGATTTGTTATATTGCCTGCCCCAAATGTTAAATTTTGCTTATTAGAAAGTCTAAAATCAACTGTTGTTGTAATTGCACCATAGGTAGGCTCAAGTTGGGTAAACCCAACCGAAGCATCCGAAAAATTAACTTGATTTCCGTCAGCTCCATTTTCTTCTGCATGTATAAGTATATCTCCACCAACATAAAGCCTTACAGTATCAGCAGAACTTTCAGTTATATAAGTGTCTCCACCACCATCAAAATAAAGTTTATCCGTTGCATTTATGATTGTTTTTTGACTTGCAGGGTCTAATATTAAATCTCCATCAGGAACTAATGTTATGTCTGCAGATGTTGTATCAGCATCTACAGTTCCAATAATAGTATTTCCTTCGCCCCTTGTCACCATATAACAATAATCATTTTCATTTGCTGAACTAACTATTTTTATAGCTGCATCAGTACCACCAGTTGGTGCGTTAATATATAAACCTATATTACTATCAGCCCCAGAAACGGTAGTATATATGCCATAAGCTGATTGAGTTCCTGAAGTTCCGCATGTAACCTCATTATTAATACCATAAGCAGTAACTGTGCCAACCATTGTTGGTGCATTAGTGTTTATACGGTTATCTAGGCCTCTAAGGACAAGACTTTGCCCGCTAGCTACAATTCCTGTCTGGTCTATATCATTATATATTCCACTACGCGCGTCTGTAGTTGTTCCTGTATAATTTGCATCAACATTAAGGCCCATAATAGTATCATTGCTTGCAACAATTCGAGTATATCCATTAGGAGCTAAATTTAAATGACCAGCTGCCCCATCATTATCAACGGTTGATATAGTAGATTCTCCATTGGCTGCGACCAGAAGTTCTAAGTAATCACTCGAAGATGTATCGTCAAGCATCCTCATCCTGGTTGAATCGCAACTAAATTCAAAATGACTATCTGCACCATCTTTAATAGAAACATTCCCACCATCAGCATTTAATTCAATATCTCCATCAACGTCTAGCGTTAAATTGCCTGCAGTTCCATCATTATCATTAGTTGATATGGTAGATGCCCCATTAGCTGCAACTCTGAATCTTAAATAATCTGTTGCAGCTGTATCATCATACATTGTAAAAGTTGTAGCGTCACAATCAAATTCAAAATGACTTGCTGTGTCGTCCTTAATGGTGACTTGCCCACCATCAGCATTTAACTCAATATCTCCTGATGCATCAAGTGTGAAATCTCCAATAACATCGTATGTTGAAGGTAGTCTAAACTTATCCATTGTGCGTAAAGTTGACTTTATTTCTTCGATAGATTTTTCAAGATTGTTAAAGGATTCTCCAACTTTTACACCATGCCATCTTCCCGATGCTTTAATATATAATTTTAATCCACTAGATGTTCTTCTAAATGTAAAATCCCCATCATTTCCTTGTGAATTAATAGGGTTGCCTCTTCCAATTGTTGGCAAAGAAGCCTTAAGATTATTTGACAATCTATCTATTTCACGAGTTCTTGTTGCCATTATTTTATAGGTTTAATTCTGTAAATAATTGTAATGTCATTAATTTCAAAATCTGGAGAAACTGAGCCAATTAAATATTTAGACCCTACAGCTGTTGCTGCATTATATCCATTATCGATAAAGGCTGTTCCTGTAGGACTTGCTCCACTATCATATACTGTCACAGTGTGCTCAGTACCACTTCCGTCTCCATCGTAATCAATTATTCTTCTTGAGTTATATCTTCCAACTCCATCATATATTAAGATATTATAATTATTATATGCATCATCTACGTCACTTGGGCCAGAAGCAGCAAGCCTTATTACATTTGCGCTCCCTGATTGAGCTGTTCCATAAGCATGACCTGAGTCATCGGAATAATTCGCCCTAAATTGAAGTTGAATGCTTTTAATATTATTTAATGATGAAGACGGTATAAGCTCGGCAACAGTCCATTGAGGTTCAGCACCATCGCCTCCAGCGGTATCTTTAAAACCAATGCCTTGGGTAGTGCTATAATTTGTTGAATTTGCAAATGTTCCGCTAAATTCGGTAGAAGCAGGAATTAAAGAAGGTTTGTTCCCATTCGTCTCGTATCTTAAAGATATTCCAGAATGACCAGTGCTTTTGTAAGTAACGTATATTTTATATATTTTTTTTCGCAAAGAAGGACTTCCAAAATCTATATCTTTGCTTATCCAAAAACTATTAAAGGCTGTTCCTGCGGCCTGATGTCCTTTATTACTGTTATCCCAAGTATAAAAATTCATTTCTGTATCTACCCCTGCATCAACAAAACCTAAAACAATTTTTCCTTCTGAGTCGGTTATAGCATTCGTATAATAATTACCTCCATTAGCAGTTGGGAATAAATGCCCAGGATAAAGCGATTGAAAAGCAGAAAGCTCTATATCCCAAATATACCAAAGAGTCAAAAGACCACCATCTATTTTATCAGTAAATATGACTCGATTAGAAATTTTATCAAAAATAATTAATGGAATCCCAGTAAGAATCCTTGGAAATCCCCCGTCTTTAACATGTCTTGTGAGATTTTCAACCTCTTTACCGTCAAATGACCACAAGCCAGAATCATTTATCCACATTATTCCTGTATTTGTTCTACATACTTGGGAAGGATATTCAACCCCTGCGTTAACATATTCCGCCTCAAGCATATCTGAGTCACCACCGACATTAATAACATAAACTTTATTTTTTTTGAACTGAAGAAGCCTATCTCCAAATGACATTAATTCTGTTATCACATCTCCATCGCCAACCGCAACATCAATAAAATTTGTCTCTGGAAATGTATCAAATTTATTTACAGGGCTTTTAATCATTCTATCAGGGTAGGTCCTTCCTCCCTGCCTTATATTGCCAATATATACCCTTCTCCCAACAACTGCAGATGTTTTATACTGAGCTTCTAATAAAGTTTCTTCAGTGAATGAGTTTTCAGATAAATATGTGTCAATAGGCTTTATATTCATCGATATTCCTTCTGAGGCTGTTGAAATTGCATGTGATTCAGGTTGCTCAAGGATAAGCTCAGAATCATCCGCTGCAAATATTTGATAAGTGCCTTTATTAAAATTTACTTTTGAAAACAATCTCCATTCTGTAGCATCATCAAAATCTGTAACGTCTTTCATGTATATTTTAAATCCATTAATTCTTTGATTCCATGTTTTTTCATCATTTCCAGGACCATAAGCAGCTTTAATAATTGCTTTTTTTGCTACAGTCGCAGACCTCCAGTCAACTGTGGCTGATGTGCTTAACTCTTCTACCTTATATACTTGTAAATTATCTGCGTGAGTAGCTGCTGTAGTATTGTTAAAACCTCTTCCAGCTACATTAGTCCCACCAACACCAATTAATAAATTATTTGAACTAACGCTATTTACTCTCATTTGCTCTGACTCTATCATAATAATATCACCAGCACTAAATTGAGTCCCATCATCAACAACTATAGTAGTGGCATCTAATGCAACAGTGCTTCCTAATGCATGTAGATTTGATGCCCCTGAAGCTTGTAATGCTGGAGTAATTTTATATCCTTGTGTTAATAATGATTCTTGAACCTCTTGTCCTGGGCCATCATAAGTAAATGACATTGCAAAGTTCCATTTTCTTTTTAGGTCTTCAGATATTGAGTCCTCTCCATCCCTAGTAATCACTGCAAGTAATCGTTGAACCTTTCCTGTAGTATCTCCAGAGGAAGCAGCCCCATGAGATGTATTTGTAAAATAACAATGGTCAGTACTAACTGCAGTTGCATGATACACTCCATTAAATGCTGGCACTCCTGTTTGTCCTGTTACATGAATCCAAAATTGTCCAGATGAAGGCAAAGCTGTATTGTCAACATCTACTTCAACAGTTCCTGGAGATACACCAGTATTATCAGCCCAAGATGTAATGCCTGAAAATTCTGTATCAGTATAATCTGCATCAGCCTCGTCATATCCTTCAATATCCAATGTAAATGATGTTGATGTTAATACGGTTTTTACAGAATGAGTTCCTCCTAATTTTGATAGGTCTGTGAATAATGTTGATATAACAATCTCATCTCCATTAGCAAGACCATGATTTCCACTGGCATTATCGCCAAATCCACTTGTTGTAACAGTTACTTCATCCCCATCGCTTGTAACTTTTGTTATTCCATAATTTGGAGTATCTTCACCAAGCTCAAGAACAACTTTTTCAGCTTCTGCTGGAATATTAGAAGTAGAGCCTGATAAAGAATCATAAACCCTTAGAGATTGTATTCCCGCACTAACATCAAGAGTTCCTGCAGTTGTATCAGCTTTTCTTGTATTATTTGGAGGTTGTGGGGTCTGCACATCTTCTACCCAAGCATTAACTGGATAAGTAGTATCGCATTCAAATAACCTAGTTTGTTTAATATGTCCAAAATATTTAGGAATATTGATATACTTAATTTCTGTGTTATTAGAATGAGTTGCTATATTTGTATTTGCAAACCCCCTAATCACTTTAATTGATGTGCCTCCCGTAACTCCGTTTGCTACATACATAATTTCATGGTCAATTTGAATAATTGAACCAGTAGCTATAGTGACATTACCGCCTCCACCATTATCAACCGAAAGAGTTACATCATTTTTAGTATAAGCTGCTGAGGTATCAGCGCCTGAATCAGAATATCCAAAATCTGAATCACAGGCTCTTAAAGCTCCATCTACGTTATAGAAATTTGGCTTAACATTTGAAATTCTTGAACCTAGCGTAAACTTATTAGCCCAGCCAGCACCACCACTTTTATTAGGGTCGTATATTTCAATTTGATTTGCATCATTTATAACAAAAAAATCTGAATCAATTTCATCAGGCGTAGCATCCATATCGTAATCATGAGAAAAGCCAAATAGTCCACGCCCCTTATCAAAGCCTCCTACCCCTGATGCTATCCCCGTTGTTATGGTATGACCATTAATCCCAGTAGCACTATATAGGGTTTTAGCTGACCCCTCAAGAGTAAGTCTTCCAGGACTATTAACAGCAAACCCTGACATCTGATTTTGGCCATCTTCAATATCTCTTGGGTCAAATTTGTCATTTGTCCCCTTATGAAATGTTAATATATTATGTTCTTGTTTAGGCACTTATAATAATTTATCTTTACAAACTGCCCATACTTTATCGTCTAATTTATTTTTAGAAGATGATACTAAATAGTCTCCAACCTTAACAAAGACTGATTTAAGAACATTTTCACTGAATAAGTTTTTTACTATTATTGCAACGACTTTCTTCATTTATTTCTCCTTGGTTATTTTAAAATCTTTCTTTTTTCCACCATGATATTCGTATGCATGGCCATTATCTTTCAATAATTCATTTAAAGACTTATCTTCGCCTTCAATAAAAAGCTCTCCAAGAACTCTACCATATTTACCTACTCCATGAGATTTTATGGTAAATTCACCTTCGTTCTTAGACAACATTTCTTTAGTATATTCTTTAGCAGCTAAACCTTTTTTCTTTTCTTCGAGGTCTCTCGTTCTGCTTTCCCATGTATCAACACCCATAAATCGTATTCGTTTTTTAACAGATACATCAAAGCCTAAATCAATATAGGCATCACATGTATCTCCATCTACAACTCTTTTTAACTTTGCTTTGTATTCATACATTTTTTACATTCAACCTTTTTTTCTAATTCTTCATATCTTCTTCCTAGTTGAAACAATCTTATTTCAAGTTCAGATATACGATTATCAGCATCATTAGGTTCTTCTACATACTTCATTATTTTATATAGATTAAACTGCTTTGCAAGCAAGCTTATTATTTTATTAATCACCATCTTTTGAAGCATCAGGAACCTCCCATTTACTTAAATCTAGCATTTGCAGTGGCCTTTCAATCACATGGTCTTTAAGTTTATCATTCTGTATTTGGACTTTCGTTCCGCCTTTAACAAAGGGCTTTCCATTAGCCATTCCAATATCATAACAAAAAAACGTACATTTCCAAAAACCACATCTTATTACTCTTGCAGGCCTTCCATCTAAGATAACAACATCGTCAGTATTTAAATCCTTACCTGCGAAAATTTTTATACTTTCAACTACGGATTCAATAGTCGACTTAAATAATAAAAGAGCAACTCCAGAAACGAATAACCACACCCAGTTTCCTAAGAACCCTTCTGCTTGTTTCTTTAATTCCTCTTCCATAATTATTTTCCATCAATTAATTCACCCCACAATGAGGTTCTTCCATCTATTATCTGTATTACATGTACAGTAAACTGTCCTTTTGAGAAAAAGTCTACAATTGCAAATGCATGTGACCAGTTAATAGGTCTTCCACCAAGCCACGTATTTTGCTCATCTCTCATGTCTTTTAGGCATCCAATGCTCCAGGCTGACTTTTGACCATCCATGTGTGTTACCGAACTCTGCTGTATGTCGTGATGATGACCATACATTACATTCGTTCCAAGACGTATTAGATGATTCCTTGTATGTTGAACTCCCGCAAAGTGATGGCCATGATAAAAGTGTAGTTTCCCAATCTTGAGATACTTTCCTGCTTGGTAATACTTGTAATTTCTTTCTTTTAATTTTACGCATTCTTCAAACCTATATTTAGTTAAGTATGGATTTTCATCAACAAAGCGATTCATCCAATCATCATGATTGCCTTCAATCATGTATTTTTCTTTACAATTAGCCTTATCTAAAGATTCATCAATTAAATCCATTCCAGCATTAACATCTTTTACATCTTTGTCAATAAACGGTAACTGATACTCTATGGGTGGCCTTTTCTTTTTCTTCCATTGCCAATGAGAGCAACCATGCCACTCACCTACATCACCCAAATCTATATAGACATCAGGCTTTACTATTTCTATTGCTTTCTTCACTACATTTATTGCTTTTTTATCATGTAGCGGAAAATGTTTATCTGGCGTTACGAATACACGTTTTACAACGCCTTTATCTTTACTCATAAAATCCTATTTTTTTAATTCATTGTGTATCTTAACAAACAAATACACAAGTGAAGCTAGTCCAACAGCTACTCTAACAACTACAGGCAACCATTCAATCCATGTTACGCCCATTCCTGTCAGCCCAACTCCCATAGTTTTCAAAATATCCATTATTTTTTATCCTTTTTTTTAATTTCTTTTTCAGCCAAATCTTGCAATAATTCAATTTTACCAACTATCTTTAACATTTCTTTAGTTATTCCTGCAAGTTTATTTTCTAACTCAGACTTCTCTTTATTTAAAGCATTATATGATTCAACTTCTTGTTTTAATCTATCATCTATTTTTTCAGCCATTACATTCTTGGGACAGCTAATGCCCTAACTCCCGATTTTCTTAATGGATATTGATGAACCCCTTTTTCATACATTTGCCTAAAATATTGAGCTCTTTGCATATCTCCAGAATCTTCAAACATTCTTGCTTTAATATAACAAACAACCATTGGGTGTAAACCACTGTCTAAACCAGCTTCTGTTTTCAAGTCTTCAGTTTGTGCATCAATTGTTCCATACTTAGAATGATATGTTATTCTTAAGCCATTGTCAATAAATAAAGATACAAAGCTTCCAGTTTCATTTGTATTTGAATCTGAAGTAGAACGTGTCATTGTAAACGTATCTGTTCCTGTTACAGTAACGCTTTGACTTGCAAGATTATCATCATTAAAATTTGTTGTTCCAGATACAGAAACTCTATCTCCTGTAGCTAGTCCATGAGCTGCGCTTGTAAAAGTTATTGTTGTTCCACTACAATCTGCATCTGTTATTGTACCACTTAAATTTCCAGTGCCTTGAAAGGTGTCATATCTTTCTGTGGTTCTTTCTCCTGATGTTGATGTATTGTCTTCACATAGAATAGCCAACCTATCATCATCGTTATACCATGCAAAATTACTATTTGGATATGTTCTTTTATTTGTTGCCATAATTATCCTAAGTTAAAGTATCGTCCCCTGCATCTAAATCTGACCAAGTTGTAGAGCTATCATCAGTATCGCCTCTTAAAATTTTATGAGGGTCTGCTAATTTCGGTATCATTATATATCTATCATTTGTGTCTTTTATTTCAACTCTTTTAATATCAATTACATCATCACTTAAAGTATACCACCTATCATGCTTCTTCAAGTCAGTTACTTTAGATACTACATGATGTTGTTTTTGAGCCGCAATGTCATCCAATGCATCATTAATCAATTGAAACATGTATTGCTCAGATTGTCTTCCAAACATTTTTTCAATTTGCTCTATAATGTTTTTAGCTGTCATTTATGCTACATCTTCCACTATAGCTGCAACTGTGCATCTAACTGAAGTGCTGCTATTAACAGTAGCTGCTGCTCCTGCGGCTCGTGATTGCCCAGATATAATAAATATATTAGACATCACCTGCCCATTAACTCTTCCCATCCACGCTTCTCCTGCTGCAACTTCTATCTGGTCTGCTGTTCCATGAGCTGCTGTCCCTCCATCTAAATTAAAATATACACTATTAGTTGTAGTAGTTCCTGAAGTATCGCTTTCGCCAGTATTTTTGATAAATAAAAACCATACCTTATCAGCATCACAATCAGCTGTAGAGTCATCGGTAAATGTAACTGCTGCCCCAGCTGCTTCATTAGGGCCATTAGTCTGGTCTCCTGAGGCTCCTACTAAATCTGTGGCGTTATCAGACGCTCCAAAAAGTTCTTCCGAAGCATTGGTTACTATTACATTAGGCGCATAAAACCAATTGTCGTCATCGTCTTGAGTAGTAAAGGTTAAATCTCCTCCAAGAGATTGCTTTATATTATGATGGATAACATCAATTGCGTCTGCATCAGCATCTGAGCCTGCTGCTATTTTAACTATTGGCGTAAAGGATACAGCCCCCTGAGCTTTATTTTCGCCTGCCATTATCTTTCTCCTTGTTGTTGTTGTGGAGCTCCTCCACCAATTAATAATTGAATTCCCTGATTATAATCTTGCTGCAATTTGACTTGTTGAGATTGTAACCATTGATATTCTTGGGAATCTTTTTGAAAATTTTGTTGAAATTCTTGAACTTTTTTACCTACCTCTGCTTGATAGCCTGAAACTTCAGTAGAATATTTTTGAAGTTTATTTGAATATTCCTGTGTTTCTTTTTGAAGCAATAAAGAAGCTTCTTGCTGTGCATCCTGAGAGTCAAGCTGTGCTTGTTGTGAAGCTTTTTGTGAATCAAGCTGTGCTTGTTGAACAGCTTCTTGTAATTTTGTTTGATACTCTGCATTAGCCCTATTAAATGAATTAAGTTCATTGCTTATATCTGATTGATACTTTTGTAATTTATCAGACTCTGTTTTGCTCCAAGCTTGAAATGTTGTATTTAACTCTAATTGATACCTATTCATTCTTTGAGTATATTGTTGAACCTGTTTATTTACTTCAGCCTGATAAACTTGAAGTTCATTTGAATATTTTTGGAGCAATTGAGCTTCATCTGATTGCGCAAGCTGAGCATTTTGTATAGATATTTGTAGTTGAGCTTGATATTCTGTATTTTCTTTATTAAAAACATTTAATTCATTTTGAACTTTTGCTTGAAAGTCTTGTATTTGACTTTGAATAACTTGAACCCTTGAGCCAACCATTTCTGAATCTTCTTCAGTATTTAACCAAGTATTAGCATCTCCAAAATCAGGTGCTACTACTTGAGAAGAATAAGTTGGTGCAGATGTGCTAAAACTAATAGAATTAGAAGATATAGATGGTGCTACAGGAGGAGCTTGACTTATAGTAAACTCTCCAGGGTCGCTGTCAGGTAAATCAGTTATAGGCCAATAATCTGAAAAACTTGTTTGACTTGGAGAATTTGGCTTAACATAAATTGGAGGACTTCCTGCATTTGTTAAAGTAGTCGATGAAACAGTTATAGCTCCAACAGTCGGTGTCGTAAAAGATGGAGTTGGCGGTATTGGAGGCAAAACCGAATCCAGACTTAAATCAGACCTTGATTTTTCATTCATTTTATTTTGCAATACCTTTATTGCTGCATATAATACAACTAAATACTCAGCCTCATTTGGAAAATTAGATATAGCGCTTACTGCGCTTGCATCTATTGACGGGTCTGCTATTACATAATAAACTCCAGACAAAGAAGCTGGAAGTATATTTATTTTATTGCCTTCAATATAATATACTGGGTCTGTAGATGATGCTTTTTCAAGGCTATTTGAGTCTGATGCTTTATGCTTATCCATTGGGCGTATTTGCCTGCATTCAACGCTTCCTGCATACACGCTTCCAAGCTCACCTGTAATCATTGTTTCTGCCTCAGAATTAGCTGCTGCAGATGTAAAAGTTTGTTTTGAGTAGCAATATTCTTTTAAATAAGGGGGGAATAAATTAGTTAATTCTCTTACTCCATCTACACACCATTGGTCTATTTCACTCTCTGTGACACTGCCAGCTAATGATTGTATTTGTGCACTTAATGTTGCCATTATCTAGCATTCCTATCAGCAATATCCTGGTCTATTGTTGTTTGACTAAATTCAACCTGTGTTTGAGAACTCCAAGTTGTTCTCATATTAACATGGTCTTTAGTATTATTATGCTTTAATGGAGCACGTTTAGCCTCAACAACCTTACCTTTGTCTTTATCGTATATGAATATCTTTCGTGGCATTACTTTTTACGTTTAGGGCCTTTAGCAGCATCGGGTCTATCTTTCAATGTTTTCTTAATTCTATGCGTCAAAGCTTCGTCTCTAAGCTTTTTTAAGAATTTATAGTCACCAGCACCCATTTCTTTCATTTTCGCTAATCTTTCTTCGGTAGTTGCTTCTTTTACCTTGCCACCTTCTTTATGCTTCATAGGTTGCATTAAATCAGGCTTTTGGCCTGGCTTTTTACGCTTACCTGGAAGAGGAGATGTCTTTGTCTTATCTCCATGCTTTAAAAGAAGATTTTTTATATTTTGTTCTTTTATAAAGTCTTTTTTAGATTTTGGCCTTTTTTTGCCCATTCTTTCTTTTTTAACTCTTCCCCCAGCATCATATACTGGATAATCATAATCTCCTGCCATTACACTCTCCTTTTTTTATTCATCATCTGTGCTAAAGCAGCAAGAGTTCTTGGGTTCATTCCTCTTCCAGCACCACTCATTGGTCTTCCCATTGGTCTTCCAGCACCCATCCCTGGACCCATTTGAGGCCTAGGACCTCCACCAACACGATTTCCAAGACCATACCTAAGCCTTGGATTCATTTGTCTATTTGGAACCATTCCTCCTGCCTGATATTTTGGAACCATTCCTCCATGTCTATAATTTCCTTCAACTTGCATTGGTTTTCCTGAATTTCTTGCATAACTTGCTGCTTCCTTTATGCCCTGCTCGCTATAAGGAAACTTCATTTTTCCTACTTTTGGCATTACTTCTTCCCCCTTTTTCTTGCATCAAATACTGGTGGTAATTTACCATGAGTATTGATATATTCCAAAACAGCCTCCGTCTTAGGATTGACTGCTTTCTTATTAATTATATATTCACCACCTTCAGCTTCAATGATGACTCCACCATTATCATGAGATGGTCCATTGATGTTGCCACCAACGACATATTTCTTACGTTTTTTCTTAGGCATTATTATCCGTAATACGCTAAAACTGTTCCACTATCAAGTTCAATTGAATCAAATTTACCATATATTGTTAATCCTGCTGGTATTGGAAATGTAGCTGGAACAGTCCCTGATAAATTAGTTGTGCACTCTGAAGTATCTACAACAGATGCAGCTAACGCTGTAAGTGCCACAAAGGGACCTGTTATTTCATTCTGAGAACTATCACCATCTATTATAACTGCACCATTTTGACCTAAGGCTAAATTTTGTGCCTCTACAACTGTAAAGTTGTGTAATGATTTTTTAAACGCCATATTATCCTCCCTGCCCTAAGCACTGGCTGTGCGTGAATGAGCTTGTTATTATTATATAAAATTCTTAGTAGATTTGGGAGCCACCCTTTATACGATAGCTCCCATAGTTCTACAAAACTATTAAACCTTATTAATTCGGTTTATGAAGCAAATAGTAAAGTTCCTGTCGCTGCACCATTAGTTACACCAATGTCACTTTGCCAATTACCTACACTAACATACCAATAGCCATCTCGTTCACATACAAATTCAATTGTTGAACCAAATGACAGCATGTTAACTGCATCATTAGTTGGAGTATATACTAAGCTAGTTTCATCTGCTGCAGACACATCATAGGTAATTTTATTACCTGATGTTGTCGGAACAACACAACCAGTTTCAATAACATCACTTCCTGCACAATCGAACGTAAGTGCAGCAGTTCCACCTTTTGGGTCGTCAGCCATTGAAAATACACATACACCTCCTGCTTTTGCTGCTGGTAATGTAGCTGTTACAGCTGAAGCTCCAGTATAAGTTGGCGAATTAATTTGATTTATAACTAATGTACAAGCATTAGTTGAAACAGTAGGTGCCCCTACACTTAAACCAAAATATGAACCAACTGAAGCTGCTATAACACCTTCTTCATATGAACTACTATTCTTATTTAGCTTATCACTTCTCATCTTATAACGCCTCCTCGAAGTTGAACAACGCATGTGTTTCTGGAAGTGTTATTTCCAGACCAGCTTCAGTTAAGATTAAGTCTTTTCTTAAATCTTCATCAGCTTGTTGCACATTTGTTGTGATTGAGGTATCACGATTGACACCATTACCTACAAGAGGTCTGTAAGCTACGTGGTCTAAATCAACCATACACATAAACTCACCAGCACCTTTTCTAAATAAAGGCTCTTTAACAAGACTCAAATCACCATGGACAGTATCAATTTTCATGATTTTATGACCAAAAGTTCCTTGACTTGCATTGAAGTTATATCTTGAACCGCTACCATTAACAATTGAGTCTCCAACAAATCCAACGCCATCGCCTAATTTATTGAATAATGAAATTACAGGTAATGAGCATAAAGCTAATTTACTTGAATTTCCGCCTCTTGCAGGGTCAAATACTACTTCAAGGTCTCTTAATAAGACATCATAAGTTAAAGACCCAGCTGCAACTGTTTTAAGATAGGATTGTCCTTCTGTATATACAAGTTGTTCTGAATCTTCTATTGTTTGAGATTGACCATTTGCCATTATATGTCCACAAATACCTTCAGAGTAGTTAACACCACCTGATTGTGCTCGCTGACCAAACAACATTGCTCTCTCAATATCTACCTTATGTTCCCTTAATTTAAGGTTCCATATTCGTGACCATTCATCAGAATATCCTCTATAAACTGTTGCTCTTGCAGTGTTTGACATTTCGCAAGCTGTCTTAAAGATTTGGGTGTACCCATAATCACTATCAAGCTCTTGAGACCAAACATCTGGAGCACCAGTTCCTTCTGCAAATGCAGTTCCGATTACGGTTGCCTGTCCAAGTTGAGCAGCTTCATTTGTAAATGCTGCTGGGTCTGCATCTGAGCCAGGATTAGTAAGCCATTTAATATTAATTGAAGTGCTTGAATTAACTTTTGTAATTATAGCATTCGCATGATTTGGACCATCACTATTTCCTGCCCATGATGTGACAGATATAACCATTCCTTTGATAAGCCAAGATGCCGCAGCTGTTATAGTTGCTTCAACTTCTGCCCCTACGCTGACTGCTGCCAGGTTGGTAGAAATGTTAAAGCTTCTATCAGCCATTGAAATCTTTGTCCTATCTTCAAGAAATCGGAATTCAGAATCTGATGTTGGCACTTTTGCTACTTTTGAAAGGTATACAAAAAATGGAGATTCGTCTGGAGACAGTTCGGCTATCCTATCGCTAAAGTCGTATAAACGTCTTGTAGAATTTGATAAAGATAGAGCTGTTTGACTGCCAGGCGTACTCGCATTAGTAATACCAGTATTATAATTTGCCATTATCTTTCTCCTAGTTTATTTTATTTTAAAACATTAGTTCGGCTACCAGCACTTACAATTGAATCCCACATGCCATCCTTTTCGCTTTTAACTTGAGGTTGTTGACCTTGCAATATGCCACCAGGTGTTGGGGCTTGTTGCGTTTGTCGAACATTGTCAAGTGGGTTTTCTGTTGTAACTGTGCCTTGGCCTTCGTTCATAACAGCTTTCCACATTTTAACAGCACCTTCCACGCCATATTCTCCAGGATTTTTTGATGCAAAATTCATAAAAGAATCAACTTCTTGCGGGGTTAGACCTTGTTGTAAAAGATTTCCCTTTAATTGTTGAACTCCTTGTTGTTTCATTACACCTGCCATCCTTTGATTTACTGCTTGTCCAATACTGTCTTGTAGCTCTTGCTGTCTGAACTTATACGATTTAGATTTAGGGTCATTATAGGCTTCCCATGGGTCAAATTCATCTTTCTCTAATTCAATACGTTGCGGGCCAACGGGTTGTCCATTATGTCCACCTTGGACCATCGATGCAACTGTATTTGCAATATCTGGTCTTCCTTGGAGTAACTTCCCAATCGCTTCATATTTCTTTAAATTCTGATTTTCATTAGCGAGTTTATCCTTTTCAGACTGGAAATACTTGACCTGTTCTTCCAAATTCTGTCCAGAACTCTCTGCTCCTGCTTGTCCTTCATCTTGCCCTACATTATCAACGGGTTGACCTTCCTGTGGAAGATTTCCGCTTTCATATGCGTCTGTCATTTTACTTCTCCTTTTGCGATTTCTGTTGTCGTAATTGAGCTTGACTACCTAAACGTAATTTCTCTGACTCCAGTTTGACCGCATCTTTTAACTTACCAATAGCAAGCTTATCGTCAGCCTTCCTTGAAGAAGACTCTTTGCTAAGCTCTGCCTTGAATTTTTCTACCTCAGTACGCTTACGTGCTTGTATAGATTCTCTATGTGCAGTTTGTAAGTCGCCTGATACTTTCTTAATTTGTTGTTGTGCTCCCTGTAATGCTTGCTGTAATTGTTGTATTTGGTCTGTTCTTGACAATACACCCTCCTTATCAAATATATCTGTTTTCTTAAGTGCTTCCACTTTATCAATAAGCCCTGATTGATATGCTTGCATATAGACTTCCCATTCTCCCCATTTGTTTGAAGGCATGGTTGAGTTTCCTATAACTCTAATGTCAAATTGACCAACAGATACATCATTTTCAATAAATTGTAATTCTTTTGATTTATCATCGTACAATCTTTTATTAACTGTAAATTCATTTATATCATTATTAGGTTGAACAATTTTAAATGTTTTTTGAAAATTATAATGCGACTTAGATAAATTATAAACAACCCTTCCTATTCTTTTAAGAGACCCCTCAATATCTCTTAATTTAGACTTAGAGCGTCTTTGCCCAAAATCTTCCATCATCATTGTTGCGGAAGAAGTTCTTGGAGCAGCTTCAGCATTTCCTTGCATCATTTCAAATATTCCCATATTTAAATCAATATATTTCTCAATCATTGCAGGCAACTGCATAATTGAAGAAGATAGCGCCTGTGGTGCTGGAAAATGCGGTTCCCCAAAGGATGCATCATATTCGAGGGTGGCATTCGGATTTGCCCAATCTCTTTCGAGTTCTTCAATATCTTGAACACTTCCTTGAGGTATAAGAAGTTTAAGTCCAGAGCTTGCCTGTGCGTGAGAGGTAATCAATGACACAACCTTATTAAGGAACCTTTGAAAATCTTTATTTTTTCTAACATCACTCATTGGGTATGGAGTATTTGTCCATATATTTGGCACAGGTACAATAGGGTATATATCTGTGTCTAAAACAGAATCGTATAATACTACTTGCCCAAGAGCGCCTGTCTGCCTTATTCTTGTTTGCTGAACTTCAACAAAATCAATTAACCCTTTGTCAATTGCATTTAAAAATTGCTTATCTTGCTGTAATGCTTGAAATTGTTCTTGAGGCATAATTTTTTCTTGATTATTTCTTCTGTCTAGCAATCTATAATATGGAACCTTAACTTTTGAATAATATTCAATTAATCTATATTTTTCACTTGACCCTTGATAATCGTAATCCTTAACAACATCAGGAGTAAATGAGTCCATTGTTCTTTTGTTTTGATTGTCTGGCCAATCATCCTCAGAAACAGTCTCAACTTGGTCAATTAATAACTTTTCACTTCCCTCTTCAATTGGTTGCCCAAATTGAGGATATGCATCAAGAACCTGCATTTTGCTCATTATATTTGAAACTATTATTCCAGAAGCATCTCCAAAATATCTTTCCCTTGAATTGGGGTCTACGTAAACTTTAAATGGATTGAGATGTTTAAATTTAACCTCACCTCTTCCATAATCAGCTTCTTTATCTATATATGCATAAAAATACCCAAGACCTGTAACCGTATAGTCGTGTACCGCCTGCTTAAACTGTTCATCACCATCAGATATATCCCAAATATATTCAAGAATAACTTTCCAAACATTTGCAAGCTTGCTATCAGAGTCTTCTCTTGCAATTGCCGAAAACTTTGGAGGCTTAGATGTTATAATTGCTTTGAATTGCTCAATGGCAGAATAAAGCCTATCCATTGGAACAGCTGACTGATTTCGAGATGCTAATTCATCTGCTTCATCTGCTGTAAAATGATTACCTAAATAAAAATCAATATCTTCCCTAGCAGCAACATCCCAGTCTTCACGAGCGTTATGCCAGCGGTCAAAAGTCTCTCTTATTTCTTTTGCTCTAAAATCTTCTTTAATCACAGTAGATAATATACTAATAAATGGTTATAATTAACAAATCGACTCATATCCTTCTTCCAGTCATCCAATCATACATCTTTCTAGGTTTATACCAATTGCCTTTTCCATCTTTTTCTTTTTTAGTTACCCCAGCCTTTGCATTTCCTTTTGCCCACTGCGTTGCAAGATAAAAAGCATCAATAACATCATCATGAGAACCTTTAGGAAAATCAATCAATTCATCAATAAATTCATGATGTTGCTTTTTAAGATGAACTGCTCCCGCTTTAAACATTGGCTGCAGCCCTTCAAACAACCTGTCCTTCTTTTTAGAGTTATAGTTCTTGATTCCTTTTTCAATTCCAGGAAGAAACAAACCTTCACTCTTACTTCTTTTCATTATATAGTCTCTTAACATCTCTTGATATGCAATTGTCTCAATATTTATTCTTCGTATTGGCGAGTATTGTTTAGCGATTTTAAATATCTCATCGGCACATTCCATTGGTAAGACTCTTTTACGCCAGTAGTCAATAACATAATAATCAAATTCGGCAGTAACGCCAAGAACCATAATAACAGAATAATCACTCCTAGCACTAATTGTGGAAGCGGGGTCAACACCGATATATATATTAACGTATTCTTTATCCCCATCAGCAAATTGTATATACCATGAGTCAGCCGCTTCATCAAACCTTGCATTCCCCTGATAAATTCCATCATTTATATCCTCCTCACTAAATATTTGGTCTTCAGGAGACTTAGCTTGATTCATATACTCTTGATAGAATTTTGCTGGAGTTCCTGAATCAATGTAAAATTGTTTACGTTCCTCTAGTTTTTTGATTGGCCATCTTGAAGGCCATATAGGCTTACCATCTTCAATAGCTTTTCGTGTATAAACATCCCAAGCATACTCTTCTCCAGTCTTTTCGGCTTCCTGGCTTCCTTTAACTAATCCATTAAGAAAGCTATCATAATGCACAATTGTACCATTACACCATAAAAATCCATCTTTATCAAAATCAATTGCTGGATATACTGCTGCAGTAACCCATTCTTTAATTTGTCTTCTTGAGTCAGGTGTTTTGGTATTTAACTCTGATTCAAAGTCATCAAGTATAATTCCTGTATAACGAGTAGATAATTGCTTTTTACCACGAAGTCTTTGAGATGTTCCCTTTCCAATCATTCTACAACCGTTGCTCAAAGTAAATTCATCCTTTGTCCACTTATCTCCTTGGAGGTCTCCAAAATAGTAATGAATAGCAGGATTAGAATATATATGATTTGAAATCCAATTTAAATTATCTCTTGCCTGGTCTTGCGCCTCACCAATCCATGCAATAAACTCAGGTCTTTCTTTAGTTGCAAATAAAAATCTATGTAAAACAGCTGTAGCTGCTAAAGTGGATTTTGCATGGTCTCTAGGCAAAACAAGCCCTAATTGCTGCTTTGACTTATCAATCAGCATCTTTCCTACATCAATATGAAAATCTGGGGTTGCGCTTGCTAAAAAGTCTTGTGGTGAAAATAGTTTACCAAATGTAATTAAGTTTGAATGTGCGAGTTGGAGCGTCTCTTCATTCTTTGAAATATTGCCATTAAGGTTTAAATTTGCCATTATCTATTTACTTGAAACAGTCTTACTATCATATTCTCTATAAAGTTTTCTAATTTCTGGAACTGAATATAGATTTCTTCCTATAATATCTTTAGCAACTTTTTGTCCTTCAGGATTTAAAAAATCATATTTATCTTCATATTCCATTAAAATATTATATAAACTGTCCTTTATTGCTGGAGTTCCTTCAATTCTTCCAGTATAAGCATCATGCAAAAAAGGTGCATATTCTTGGTATCGACTTTTTTCTTCTTCAAACTCGTCCCCCATTGCATATCTTAATCCAGCAGAGGCTATATATTTTAATATATTTTTAGTATTTAAATAATCTAAAGGTTCTCCATACTCTTCTTGAATGATACCATACATATCTTTAATTGCATCTGGCCCCCAACTATATCCTGCAATATCATGCATATCATATTTCCCTGACGCATCTATAAGCATATCTACCAACTTAGGAATTTTTTGTTTTTTAGGAGGCATTATATATTAGTTAATTCGAAATGAGGCAAGTCATCAAAACCGTTATCTTCTAAATCTGTATTTTGATTCCAATCTCCGCCCCATCTAAGACCAATGCCTTTTGCTTTAGCAATTCCCATTACCATTCCAGCAAAGTAAGTCATTCTCTCTCTATCTTCCCAATTGATGGGGTATGGAGCTACGTCAACTGCAATTGATGGATTATGGTTATGACGACCATTTGGCCATTTAACTTTTGAATGCCCTGATTCAACTGCTTTGTTTTGAGCTTCTTCGCCACGATGCCCACATAATACTGAGCAATCAAAGTATTTAATTACTTCATTGAATATTTCTTGCAAGTCTTCATGACATGTTGCTAATCTTCTTTTTGAGCTTTTTCCAAATCTTGGCATATTAATCTCCTACATATTTTGCATATTTTTTAATTGTTCTAATAATTCCTCATTCAAACCTTCACCTACAGCTGTAAATCCTGAATCATCTTGTGCTGGGTAATATAACTTTTTAGCAAATCTTTTAGACTTTCCAATGCGGTCTTCAATATCATGTCCAGCAATATAATCTTCAATAAGTTGATTTTCTTCAGGAGGTGGTGGGTCCATCACGTAGTCGTTAGCCATATTTAAAATATTTTCAATTCCCTCTCCATCTTCAATCATTTGTGAAATATTATACATCATCATAGGTGGCATTTCATTAAGACTATTAAAAAAAGGAAATTCGTGTGACCAATCAGGAAGGTCTATCCCAAAACTAGATTCTATGTTTTGAACGCTAGGTTGGTAAGCTTCTGCGCCTCCTGTGAAAACATCATTATAAAAATTCAGTTTTTGCTCATTTGTCATTCCTCCCATAGATGATTCTGCAATTGACAGAGTATTATCAGCTTCTGTATTAATAACATCTTGAAGGTCCCCAGCAGAACCACCACCACCAGCATTGTTGCCACCAAATGCCATTGATTTTGTAAGCATATTAAACATATCAGAATAACTGCTTCCGTTTCCAGTATTTATAATCTGATTCCATTCATTTTCTTGCCAATGATTTAGCTCATTAACGCTAGTAATGCCATTATTATCCCCAAAAGGACTTTCATCAACTATTGCTCCATATGGAACCTGAACTTCTGGATTAACATCATCAAAGGAAGCATGATTGGGATTCATGCCAGGAGCGTAATCGCCTGTAAGAAATGGATTATCGGCATAATTATTCTTGATGCGGGCCTCGTTAATATTCATATTCGCTAAATTACTGCCACTTAGGTTGCTTAAGTTCATTCCTGATGGTTGATGGCTATAACTGGAGCCAGGGGCACTATTTAAAGTTTGCAATATTGGATTCGAAGCTGTTGCAGCCTGAATAACAGGAAGTATCCCAGATACATAATTTCCAGGCTCCCACCATTGATGATAAGCAGTATATGTTGGAGGTGGGTCTTCTTCTGTAGGGTCTCCAGGGTCGCCAACATTTAACTCAATAGGGTCTTGAGCAGTCCCAGGGTTCCATACTCCTTCAGTTTCTCCTTCAACTCCCTCAGACCACCCAGCTTCTGTCCCCATTATATTGTTACCACCGCCTTGATTTTGAGAAAATTGATTAGGAACTTTAAATGTATTAATATTAGCATTTGCAAGAGAATCTGAAAATGGCTTAAACTGAGGTTGATTCATATTTGAGATATTTTGATTGGTATTCTGCATCCCTTGAGTCAAAAAATCTGTAAATGGTTTAAAATGTCCTGGTTTGTGTGGCACTATGCTTTTCCTTGTATTGAATTCTCCCCGTAAATATACACAATATTGTCGTTTAAATCAAATTCACTTGAGCATTCAGGACATATCCAGCCTGTAACTTCTCTTTCACTATCAATTAAACCAATTCTTTGAGTGAAATCAGAATTTAAATAAAGATTTTTATCACATATTGGACAAAGGTCTTTAGGCTTCTTTTTCTTTGTGCGCAATGAGCTCTGTTTTGCTGCCATCTTTGAGGGCCTCCATTTGTTCGTCAGTAAAACCAGACCATACTGTAAGCTGTTCTTGTTTTGTTTCAGTATCAAATAATCCTGATATTTTAGATAATGACTCAAGTGAGCGTAATTTATCAGAATCTTTGTCTGCAACTTCGGCAATATCCTTATATTTAGCCAATATCCAATCAGGAGTAATGCCTTCTTCTTGCAAAACTTTTTTAATTTCTTCTTTAACCATCGTTTGAACCTCTTCTTTTTTCATTAATTGTTTGGCTGAGCTGGCAATATATTCACTGCTCTTTGATTTCTTGAATACTTTTTTGTATGCCTGTGTAATTTCCATACCCTCAGCCACATATCTTGCAAATATAAACTCTTTTGGCTTTAAACCTGACTTTTTATATTCTTTAAAAGCTTTATATGTTCTTGAAAATGTATATATATTCTCTGCAATTCCGTCTTCACCAAGCAATTTGGCGTTCATATTATCTACTCTAAAGGTTCCAAGGACGGTTCTTACGCATTTTGTAACTTTTTTGGACATATTTATCTTTAAATCGTAACATTTGAGGATTTGGCAAACATTTTGGTCGTCTGTTACGACCCATTCGCCTTCTTTTGCCTTGCGCCAGTTCTCGTTTAATGGTGCATTTGGGTGGTGAACCCTAAATTCTTGAATTGAGTCATATAAATAGTGGTTAACTCCCTTAACTTTCTTGAAATCCATCTTATTTAAGGTCACGCATTAACGAAGTTTGATATATATCCCCAAATCTACTCAATTTGTCTAAATCTCTTGCCCCAGCCTGTCCTTCAGGCCCTTTCCATGATTTAGCAAAAATATCTGTTTCGTATAACTGGCCGATTAAATCATTTAATGTTCCCGTATCTTGAGCTAGTCCGTAAGTATTTGGGTCCAATCCAGCCTCATTAATTAATCCATGCAATTTATTAACTGCGTCTGTTGTAAATTGACGAGCTTTGTCTCTGCTTCCAACAGAAGGGCTTATCGAAGACATAAATATATCTTCTTCAGGGAACTGTGACATCCCATAATTTCTTAATTTCATATCAAGTGAGTCTTTTAATGAATACATCTCGTTATATTCTTTATCAATTGTAGGGTCTCCAGTAGTTCCATGGGCGTCCATAGAGTCCATAATATCTCCAAAATTATCATTATTTGCAAATTTTGCCTCTAAATTCGAATATCGTTGACCTTCTTCTGTGTTTAGAAGCTCTTGTTGAAATTGGTTATAAGCAGCGACCTCACCTAACCCTCTAACTAAAGGATTGTGTGCAACAACTTGTTCAGGATTACCTATAATATCTGATATATATCCTGCCCACTCTTCAATTTGATTTCTAGTTCCTTCATGCTCAAAGTCTTCAAAGTTCCCTTGTAGAATATTTTGTAATGAAGGAGCTGTAATTCTTCCCTCTCTCATAAAATTAACAATTCCAGACAATCCTTCGATATCATTTAAAAGGTCTTGCCCCTCACCTGTTTCAAGCAAACTATCAATAATGCTTTGATTATCCTTCTTAATGCCTTTGCTTTTTAAATAATCAAACCAGGCTTGGTCTTGTTGGTCATTTTGATTGTTTTGGTTCATTTTTCTATTCCTATATAAAATTTAATATGCATAATATACAATGAATTTTGTTTTTAAAAAAATTTAGACTAAATTAACACTCGCATAAATGGTTTGGTTTAATACTTGTTGCGTTTATGTTGAAAAGTAGCTACAATAAGGGGTGAATCTAAGCTACAGTCCAACTCGAAGACAATTGAGGACGATTCTAGGGGAATAACCCGAAGCTGATAATTGTCCGTGTTTCTAGTTTATTCGCTAAAAACATATCCAAAGGCAGCATGGCTCCGAAAGAGCAAGTTGCAAAGGATTTTGAGGCTCTGACTTGAGTGTACAGGGGTAATATCTCTCTATCCTTTCAACAACATTCACCAAAAGAGCAAGAATAATAATATATATACAAAGAACCTAAAAAGCTCTCCAAAGTAAAGTTAAAATTAAAGTTATAAAAAGTTAAAAAATAGCATTAGAATGTGTGTGCCTCTTTTTTTTACTTACACCACCGTTAAATTGCCCCCTATGGGGTTAAAATAAGGTTGAAATCTAGTTTTTTATAATAATTAGTTAATTTTTATTTGATTTAGAAAGATTTATTACAAAAGGAAACGCCCCTAATAACGGGGCGCTTTTATTTGGTGGGGTTTATGTGGGTGCGTGTTAGTTAGACAAGATTATTTCTTACTAGGCATTGTTGTATTAGCTTCTTTTTTATTACGCTTAAATATAGACCTAACTTTATTTGTTAAGTTATAACTGAATATACCCTTAACTAATCTACATACTTTGTTATATATAGTATTGTCTAAACGTGCTTTCAATTCGTTTATTTCACGGCCATATATTCTTAAATCGTGGTTGATGTCATCACGTGTTACGAACTCCTCAAGCCTGTCATCTATTATATTATTTACTTCATCTTCCTCAACATAATAGCAATTACCCAATTGGTTTTGAACTTCGCTTTCGATGTCATAGTCAAGGTCTTCAAGTCTGCTTGTGTCAACGTCTTCAAGTTCGCAAACTCTATTTTTTAAGTCGTTTATTCTGTTTACTTGCTTTAATGCTTCTTGAATGTCATCTTGGTATAACTTCTCAATAACCTCGTTTACTTCATTAACTGAATCCATTAATTTATTATTAACCTTTTCAATTTGCTTATTTATTATTGATTCAATCAAGTGATTTGGAAACATTATTGTGCAATTAGCATCATTAACAAATGTTAATTTGTTCTGCAATGTTTGATTTTTATCATTTACAGAGCTTATTAGTTGTTTTTGTGCATCTGCGTTTCTTTGTAGCGTTGTAACTGCTTCATGAAGTTCTTTTATTTCTTTCCATTCTTTTTCTGCTTCTGCTTCTGCTTCTGCTTCTAGTTCCTCTCTAATTGCTTGAGCATCTAATGACGGTGAATTTACCCCATATTTAGCCTTTTTTTCTTCATCTGTTAGTTTGTTATATTCTTTTATATTTTCTAACCTTGATTCTTCTGCCTGTTTTTCTCTTTCCTCTGCTTCATGTATTGCATCTGTTCCAGATACTATTGTTTTAGCCACGTTTTTAATTGCGTGTTCTTGCACTGGTGTTACTTTGAAGTCATCGTTTTTTATTGTAGTCATTTTTTTATTCCTTATTTTGTTTTCTTGTTTAACTAACTTGTTAATTTTGATTAACGCTCTAATTTCGTTATATATATTGATATATACAAGTTATTTTTTATTATTTTTATATTGCTTTATTATTTTTTATTATTTAGTTTTGACAAGTAATTAATTAAGGAATTAAAAAATGATAAAAGCAAAAAATATAATAAGTGATAGAGGAAACCCCATCACAAATCAAATAATAATAACAGATACAAAGAAAGACAGGGAAACCTTCCAAAGCTATGACTCGATAATAGCAATAAAAGAATATAAGCCAGAACGATATTCTTACGCAGTACCTGAAGAACATAAAACAAATGTAACCCTTGATGAGTATTATTGGAATTATTCAAGAACAACGAGTAAATATCGTAATATGTTCTTAAATGAAACAACAGAAGAAACAAAAAGAAAGATTAAAGAGGGAATTTATAAACTAGCAAACCTAAACAAATAAAAAGGAATAAAATTAAGCTCTGGAGCTAACGCTCTAGGGCTTTTTTTTAACCAAATAAAAGAAAAGGAAAAAGAAAATGGAAAGAGAAAAGCGTTATATTAAATTAGAACAAAGAGAGTTTTTTAGTATTACTAATGAATATAAAGAGGAAATTCTTTATAACAAGCCTTTATATGAAATAATAGTAGCTAGAATTAAAAGATTTATCAAAAGATTTAGATGGAAAATGATAGTAAGAAAAGCAATAAGGAAGATAGCAAAATGACAATAGAAAAAAGAAAAAGTGATGGAGCAATAATAGTATCTGATATCATTGATAATCAATTGATAACAAAAACATATATCGGATATACAGAAAAGGAAAGCAAAAGCTTATTTAAAAAAGAAATTGACCAAGAACATTATGAGTCTTTTGAATGGTTTTGGGATAAATAAAAGAAAAGGAAAAGAAAATGATTAGAACAAGGAAACTATATGATGGATTTACAGAAGATGCAAGTGATGTACAATGCGAATATTGTTCACAAACACCAGAAGAAACAGAAATACAAAAAGCATATGCAAGTGGTACATATATTTGTGGAGATATTGATTGTTGGAATAGCTATTGTTGGGAATGGGTATGGACGGGTGATGTGGTAGAGATTACAGAAGAAGAATATGAGGTCTGTGATAATTGTGAAGAAGAAGATTGTGAAGATGATGAATGTGGAAAAGAGGAGACAGAATAATGAATAAAAAAGACATAAATAAAATGATTAGATGGGCAGTTGATACTGATGGAATAAAATTTGCAAAAGAGATATATCAAAGAGATGAACCAAATGAATATACAATAGGCAAATTTAGAGGTATGCAAGACAATTTCATTCATTGGATAGCAAACCTTGATGGAAAACATAGACAAAGATTAGCAGATGCAATTAACAAAATGGAGGAAAGATAAAATGGGATTTGATATACATGGAATAAATCCAATAGTAAGAAAAGGAAAAAAGCCAGAAAAACCAGAAGGTTTGTATGAAGGAAAAAAGATAGATGATAAGATAGTTGATGAATATTGGGAAAAAGTATGGAAGTTTGAAGAAGAAAATGTCGGAGCATATTTCAGAAATAATGTATGGTGGTGGCGTGGATTGTGGGATTATGTTTGTGATGTGTGTGATGATATAATTTCAGAAGATGAGTGGAATGAAGGACACTCAAATAGTGGATTAACAATTGATGAGGATAGAGCAAAGAAAATAGCCAAAAGATTAAATCAATTGATTAAGGACGGAAATGCTCAAAAGCATATAGACTTATGGGAGGCACGTAGAAAGGTCGCAGAAGAGCATAATAAAGGCTTAAAAAAGGGTGCTAGTGATAAAGATTATAAGTGGGAAGATAGTTATCCAATGCATATTGACAATGTGCAACATTTTGCAGATTTTTGTGCAGATAGTGGAGGATTTCAAATATGCTAGATAAAGACAAATTACAAAGACTTAAAATAATAGTATCTCAAGAGCAAAGTTGTTATGATGAGGAAAATTCATACCCTTATTACAAAGCCTACGAGTTTGTTTTAAAAGAGATAGATAAACTACAAGAAGAAGAGAAAGATAAAAAATTCTCATTAACAAACAAAAAGAACGCCAAGAAATTCACAATAAAAAGAAAGAATTATGATGAGGCAAAGCAATGGTTAATCAATCATTTGGACTTATCAGAAGAATGGACAATAAAGGAGATAAAATAATGGTAGTAGATAGAGTAAGTAAACAAATGGTGGAATATTGGCTAGGTACGGATAATCAGCTCAAAGAGGCAATTGAGGTAATTCAAGAACTAGCCAATGGACAATATACGATTGATAATTTAAATGAAGATATAATCACAACAAATATTGGGAGGGAGGAAAAATGAAGAAAATAGGACAAGTAAGAAAAGTAATTGACGTAACAACAAAAGACCTTGATGAAATATTGGTTGGAGCATTTGAAGGTGGTAGTAATTATTGGTTAAGCAAAGTAAGAGTAAAGGACAAGGATTATAAGGGTGGTAAATATGCATCTGATGTGATTGGATTGGGTGGAGAGCTTATATTGACCACGACAGAAGGAGAAAAACATACCTTGACACAAGAAAAAATGATTAAAGGAATACAGATATACTTAGACAGCACTAACCTTCAGAACTTTCCATTTGAAGAAACAAATCCAGATGGATTTACTTATGATAATATGGTGCAATACGCATTATTTGGTGAATTAGTTTACGGATAAACAAAAGGAGAAAAAATGAAATACATAGTTTGGGTAGGTGGTACTATAATATATGAAGGTAGTAAAAAATCAGTAGCAGAAAGAAGGGAAAAGCAATTTTTAGATTGGGATTATGATGATGTTGCTATTGAAAAAATAAAGGAGAAAAACAATGGGTAGAATTAAGAATCACATACACGATTGGTTGGAATCATATGGATATGATTTAGGTTATGATATGGGAAACGCACCAGACCTTCCAGATTTATGGTGGGTTGCAGAAGACAGGGTTGATGCAGAAGATTATTGGAAAAAAAGAAATGTGGAGGGTAAATAATGGAATCATTTTTAATGTTTTTAGCCTTCATGTTTGTTGTTTCAATCATAGGCTCATTTTTTGAAAACTAAAAGGAGAAAGAATGAAAAAAATACTAATTAAATATACTGCACAAATTGATAGTGCAGAGTACGACAGAATATGTAAAAAGAAAATGATAGGCAATCATGCAATGCATGAGATATTGAGAGATGTCGCTGAAACTGAAGGCTTGATTGCAATAAGAAAAAAGATGCAGGAGGTGTAAAATGAGCTTCAATAAAGATGCATTAATACATAAACTACAAGATAAACTAGACAAAAAGGAGAAAGGAATGGACGCAGTAGTAAAAGACGCATTATATCAGTTTGTTAAGTTTTATAAAGAAGATGAGTTTGACCAACTTGATATGATGTTAATTGTTGATAGGTTTTTGGAAGATGAATATGATAAAGGAAAAAGATAATGGAAAAAAATAAATACGGAAAAGAAAGGTTTAGAGAGCTAAAAGAATCTTTAGACCTATACAAAGAGAGTCAAGCTATTAGAGAGCTAAGAGATGGTAGTATTCATTACTGGGGTAAAAAAATGAATTACAAAAGCTCACAATGGTCTGAGTTTACAGAAACCTTTGGAGACGATTCTATGGGGGAGTGTTGTGGCCATATAAAAGTAGAAGTTTTTGCTGACAGACATTTTAGCATATATATATCCACAGCAAAAGCTGATATAATAAGCCTTGAGGAGCTTGATATTAACATATTAAAGAAATTAAGCAAGTATTTAAACTATGCTATTAATCAATAAGGAGGAAAGAAAATGAACGAACTAATATTTGACCTAACCTACGTAGTAGACAGCACGATTACTAGCATACTTAAATTGCTAATAATCATATTAATAATTAAACTAATAAAAAAAGGAGTTAAAAATGACAGCATTATCACAAGCATTAGAGGATGTAAAGAATTATCTGGGGATAAATGGAGTGAGAAATATAAAAGTGGCGTACGGAACGGAAACGGACTACAAAACAAGTAAATCAGTAACAATTACCTTCCAATCAGAAGAAAGTGATGTTATGGTTGCGGTAACAAAAGTTATTGTGAGAAATAGTGAGAATAATGAAAAATAATAAAAATAATAAAATACTACTTGACAATAACATGTTATATAAAATAATATTAGGCTAATTGAGGCAAAAGGAGACCAAGATTATGAGTGAGAAAAAGAAAGCATACTTAGTAAAGGATATACCAGAGAAGGATTGGAGAGAGTTTAGAATTAAATTACTCCAAGATGGTTTTGATACCTACAATCAGGCGATGCTACATTTAATCAACAAATACGCAAATGAAATCGCCAATTAATTTCGAAGAGATATACGAGAGCTATATCGATAGTGAGAACGAGCTTAATCGTCAAGAGCGATATGATGGTAAAGAAAGTTTTTATAGAGCCAGCAGTAGTGGTTTTTGCTCACGAAAGATATACTACGAGTCTGTTGAGCAGATTGAACCAACTAATCCAGTTGAACCTAAAGGAAAAAGAATAATGAGGCTTGGAACTGTGGTTCATGAGGATTTACAGAACGCGCTCGTATATTATAATAATATTAATAATAAAGAATTACTAAATAAAGAAAAAGAAATTAAAAATAAACAAAAAGAAAAATTCCACATTGAGAAAAATATAGAAATCAAAGAACTTAATGTAAGAGGTCATTATGATTGTGTTTTTGAAGGAGATAATATTTACTTATTTGACTTCAAAACTATAGCTAATTGGTCTTATTCCAAAAAGTTTGGACACAAGAAAGACTTTGACCCTTCTATACATCAAGAACTACAGCTTGGAACTTATGGTTATGCTGTAAAAGAAGAGTTTGGAAGACTTGATGGAATGTATCTTATTTACTACAACAAAGATAACTCAATGATGAACTCTGCTAATATACCTTTAGGCTATACAAATAGAGCATATAACTTTTGGTATAATATTGGAGAAGAACACAAAAGAGGTTTACCACCGTTTAAGCAAGGAGTATCGCCAGTTCAATCTTGGAACTGTAGCTACTGCCCTTACCTTGACCACTGTAAACCACCAAACGTAAAAAGGAGATAAGATGATATCAAAAATATATGGTTCAAGTAAAATTATGTTTCCTGTTGGTAAAAGAAAAGGGAAGACTAGGAAGCAAATTGCTTTGATGGTTGAAAAGGCAAAACATAAAGATTTTCAAGACCTACAAAAGCAAAGAAAATTAATCAAAGAAATTAATAAAGAGAAGAAAAGGTAATATTATGGATGATATTTCAATCTTAAAGGAATTATTGGAAATAATCTTCGGAAACGAAGAACCTAAACAAAAAAGAAAAAGGAAGAGACCTAGAGACAGTAGAGGTCGATTCATAAAAAGGGAGATAGCATGGTAAAAAAGAAAGAAATGAGCCTATTTGAACAGTTTAGTAAAATAGATGTCAATAAAAATAAAAAGAAGAAAGGTCAGTTTGATTACTTGAGTTGGGCATGGGCAGTTGCAGAATTGCTAAAAGTATGCCCAGAGGCTGAATGGGAAGTACATGAATACCAAAACGAAGATGGTTTAACTGCACCTTACATGACAACTAATTCTGGTTGTTTTGTAAAGGTGAGTGTAACTTGTGATGGCATTGTGAGAAGCCAAGTACATCCAGTAACTGACAACAGAAATCAACCCATTAAACAACCTACTTGTAGCGACATTGGAAACTCAATACAAAGGTGTTTAGCTAAGGCAATAGCATTGCATGGGTTAGGCTTATATATTTTTGCAGGCGAAGATTTACCTGAGCCAGATGCATTAAATAGTGAGCAAAGAGCTGAGTTGTTAGAGATTGCTAGTAAGATTAAGGTTGGTAAAAATACCTTAGAAAAAGATATAGCTGGTAAAATAGATATATTAAAAATCAATAATAATAACTTTGAGGCTTGTAAAATAAAGATAATAGAGATGATAGATAACAATAACAGTAAGGAGAAGAAATAATGGCTAATATAGATGACAATCTATTTGATAAAGCAGTAAATGAGACAAGTTTTGCTATACCAGATTCGGGAGCAAACAAAGCACCTAGAACAGGTGATAGAGCGCCATTAGTGGCAGGGGATTACCTTGGTCATATTGTGCAAGTAAATAGCAAGATTGTTGATGTGTTAAAAGGCAAATACAAGGCAAGGGTGTATGATTACTTTGTTGAGGTTGCCCCAGAAAACGAAAAAAACACATATACGTACATAAGGTATGATGATGATAAGACTGTAGAAGCAAACGGAAGCGCTTATGTAGGTTATAAATTCAAAGGTTCAATTTTCAAATACCTAGAGCCAGGTGAAGGCGATACATTTGAAAGTAGAAGCGAGTTTAATAAATACTACATGTGGTTTTGTGAGGCGTGTGGAATAGAGTGTCCTACAATTACAACCAAGATTGATGGTGAGGAAATGGAAGTTAAAAGCTTGCCAGAGATTAATATGGAAGAACTTGTAGGCACGCCAGTTCAAGGAGTTATAGCTAAAGGCAAAACTTGGGTTGATAGTGATGGAAAAGAAAGAAAGCCTTGGGTTATTAAGTTTGTAAGGAACTGGAAAGATGGAAAGAAAAGGGAGATGACTGATGATGATATACCGTTCTAAGATTAGTGGATTTAAATCGGTCATGATGAAGGGTGCGTATATTTTTGGTATGAAGCCAAAGAAGATTGCACGTAAATTTAATGTGTCATTGGCAAGTGTATATAGACATATTAAATAATAATTTGAGAGGCTCTGATATTCGTGAGGAGTCAGGAGGGTCTTTGGCTTTTTTATGGGGTGCTTTCATCCCTATTCCTTTCGGTCGAGTTAACCCTTGTTAAAGCCTCTCAAAAAATTAACACCTGCTGAAAGGCTTAGGAGATATGTTCAACTAAAGTATGGGAAATTGAATGCTAAGAAGAAGAACAAAGATAAAAAAGTCGAAAAGAAAACTTAGGCCTTTCAGACGGTTTGATGAAGCGAGTATGGAAAGTGGATTATCGTCTTATGAAAAATTTATACTTTTTATGCTTTTTTGTAAGTTTTTAATAATAATAGTGTATGGAATAGGGTCCATAATATAAGGAGAAATAATGATAAAAACAATTTTAGTAATACTAATGTCAGGAATTATGCTTGGAGCTTTTACGAGCATGCAGACAACTTATGGAGATACAACGAAGGTTGCTGTTTTTCATGATAATGGGAAAATAAAAACAGAGGGAGTTAAAATAAGAAAGTTTAAGCATGGTGATTGGAAGCATTATAATGAAAATGGGAGACTTGTTAGGATTGATAAGTATAACTATGGAAGAAAACTTAAATAGGAGGGGCAATGAAGAAAGCAAAGGCAACATATAAAGTCCCTTCAGGTGTTTATGAGTCTAGTTCATTGATAGGTTTGTGTTGGGAGGTTTTTAGGCACAGGATGTGGCACTTATTAAAACATAAAAGGTGGATGGATTAAGTGGAGTGGGATAAGCCATTAATATTTAAAGAGTTGACGGAAGTGTATATAGTTAATCATAAAAAGTTCTGGACAAGGAGAGAGGCTGAAATATATGCTGCAGAGCTAGAGATGGAAGAAATTGGAAGGAGGTTAAGTGATGCCAAACAAGGCAGCGAAATATAGAAAGCAGGAAAGAAGAAAAAAAAGAGAAGCTATTAAAAAATGGAAAAGAAACAAGAAAAAAATAAGGAGAGAAAGTGATGGGAAGAGCAATTGAGGTAGATAAGAGGCTTGACAAATTAGAACATAGAGTTAATGAGTTGTTTTTAATACTTGAAGAGCTTAGTAATGTGAACACAACACAGGAGCATATAGATATACATGAAGAAACAAAAGAAAAGAAAACCAACGATGAAGGAAGTGGAGACAGCGATGTCAAACCTGATAATGGAAACAAAAAGAAGTCAAATAGAAATACTAAGAACTCAAAGAGTTCTAAATGATTTCATAGATTACAAAAAAGAAACAGAACCATTCACAAAATATGTGGAGGAGAAATATGGAAAACAAGATAAAAAAGATAGTAAGGGAAATACTAATAAAAAATAACTGGGGCATTTATTTTAAAGGGAAGCCTTTGTTAGAGATGCCAGTAAATGGTGAGGCCAGTATTTACAAGTTAAATGACGTGAGAATAAGTGAGCTAGAGGGGGCAATATCGGAAGAGTTCAATAGGATTATTGAGGAAATAAATAACCAAGGAGAAACCGAATGCCAGCAGAAGGAGATGAACAGAAGTTCAAACGAAACGTAGTTGATGGCTCTGAGCTTAACTATGTACAAAAGATGATACATTTTTATAGCTCGTTGCTTGATGATTTAAGCAGGAAGATTGGGGAAGAGACGGAGTATGGAGTTCCTGGCTCATTAACCATGATAGAAAAAAGACTCTCTGAATTTGAAGAAAAAGAGAAAAAGTTAATTGAAAACTATAGAAAGTTTGCTAGAAAAGTTGAAGGCGTTAAGATTTAACTAAAGCAAATAATAACAAAAAGGAGTAAATATGAAACCAATAGTGCCATGCGACACTAATTTAGAAAATGGTGTCCTAGGGGCATTGATTCAATATCCAGAGATATATCCCAAGATAAGGGATTATATTATAACAGACGATGTTTTCTATCAAGAGAAAGCAAAAATGCTGTGGAATAAAATTAAATCAATGCTTTTTAAAAAAGAGTTTATAGACCTAACAACGGTTGCATCTAATTTAAAAGATGACGAGATAGCCGCAGGATTGACTCATGTTTATGTCGTTGATTGTACTTTAGCCGCAGGAGCATCTGGCTCTACAGAGGCCTATGTCAAAAAGCTTTACGAAAAGTATCTAATGAGAAAGGTTATTGATGAAACAAGTAAGATACAAACTGAGGCTATAAATAGTGGTGAAAATGCTTATGATTGTATTATAAGTGCGCACACCTTATTTTCTGAACTAATCCAATTAAATCCAGCAAGAGAAAAAGAAACCATCGATTCGTTGCTAGTTGATGCTGTAAAAGATATTCAGAATAAAGACATCAACCTTATTAAGACTGGGTACGATTCTATTGACAAGTTCGCTGGAGGGTTGACCAGGGGAGAAATTACAATTATTGGAGGTAGGCCTGGACATGGAAAAACTACAATGATGGTAAACATAGTTGCTAGCCTTATTAGTAATGGCTATAAAGTGGCTCTATTTAATCGAGAATTGCCTAATATAGAGGTTATTAAGAAGCTTATATGCCTAGAGTCGCAAAAGCTTTCTTATTCGCTTATAAGGCAAGGAATTCATAGTGAAGATTCTTTAAAGCAATTAGAGTTAGTTAGGCAGGTTATCAAGGAAAAGTACAATGAAGATAAGTTTTTAATGTTTGACAATATTAGAGACTTTGCAAAAACATCTTCTGAGGTTAAAAGATTTAAGCCAGATGTAATTTTAGATGATTATATTCAACTTGTATCTCCAGATGCAAAGATACCAGAGAGAAGATTGCAACTTGAGAAGCTTGTTAATGATTATAAATGGCTTGCCAAGCAAATGAAATGTTCAATAATTTTAGCCTCTCAACTTAACAGAGCAATTGAGGGTAGGCATAAAGTAGGAAGGCCACAGTTATCAGACCTTGCAGAGAGTGGTGCTATTGAACAAGTTGCAGAGAATGTTTTCTTTGTATACTATGACTACAAGATTAATGGAGAAGACGGAAAAGGAAAGAATATCATAACATTTGTTGCTAAGAAGGTTAGGTATGGAGAGAGTGGTGAGTCTGATATGGGCTACAATGGTGATAAGTGCAAGATATTTGACACATACGATGAGTTTATTAATTCAATTAAAAGGAAGGAGATGATGAATGAAAAAGAACTCCCATTTTAAATATATAGGAATTGACCCAGGAAAATCTGGAGGCATCACAATGATGCATGGAAAAGATGTAAAGACTTATAAATGTCCCCAAAGGACGGAAGACATGGCAATATTGTTCACTCTGCTCGTTGGGGACACCTCCTCCTATGACATTAAAGTGTTAATGGAGAGAGTATGGGCAAGGCCTAATAATGCAGTTAGGTCTGCGTTTGCCTATGGTGTTAACTACGGTCAATGGATGGCTATTGTTGCCTGCCATGAGATACCTTTACAGACCTGCTTACCGATGGAGTGGATTAAGTATTTTGGATGCAGCAAAGACCTTGAATATCAAGAAAGAAAGAGGTGGCTTAAAGAGAAGGCAAAATCCTTATATCCAAAATTAAATGTAACCTTAATGACATCAGATTCAATATTGATTGCTGACTACGCAAAGAATGAGCATTTTAAAAATGAAGAATGAATGCACAATATGTAGTAGCGATATAGATGAGGAGGCAGGAGATATAGTGGGTTACTTTGGAATATCTCCAGTATCTTTTTGTGTTTGGTGTCATTCATCGCTGACTGATATGGTGGTGCAGATGCAGGGGTTTAATGATATAGATGTATTAGAGGAAAGAATTGCTTACCTTAAAGAAAATGATTGAGGTCTTAGGGCCTGTAGAAATATATAAAGGAGAAAGATGGATGCCAGTAACTGAAGAAGTACAACTAAAGTTTGACCATGATT
>VTLG01000001.1_pt1 | contig 47381 bp, 58 predicted proteins | sample 4694571 | NCBI WGS metagenome assembly VTLG01 (sample SAMN12604809, study PRJNA352737) | marine metagenome | biome: ENVO:00000447; feature: ENVO:00000209|ENVO:00000569|ENVO:01000036; material: ENVO:00002151; isolation source: viral sequences binned using virsorter ... | reverse complement strand
TGAAAATTTTCTGTTTGGTTTTAATCTTTACTCCTTGTAATACCCCGCTTTCTGTAAAGTACGGAAAGCGTAAAGTATCTCCATCTCTGAAAATTTTGAACTTTTCGCAAGTTCTCTCAGAGATATTTCTTTTGTTGAGCCTTTCGGCTTCTCCTTTAAGGTGGACATTCTTAGACATCGTAGCGTGATTGTGATTTATACCTTCAGCAGGTGTATATGTGTGACATGAGAAGCAGAAGTAAGAGCCATCAGCATACAATGAATTTGCATCCGATGACCCGCACTTCTCACAAGATTCATGTCTTACGAATTCGCTGGTCATACCAACCAATCGAGTGGAATATTATGAAACGACGTCCAGGGTATATCATGACGCTCGCACCATTGAGCATACGTCGTTTTACTTGATTTACTTATCTTATTATATGGTGCTTGGAATACCATTCTTAAGTCTAACTTAGGATTGTCCCGTTTGACGGCCAACACCTTTCTTCTATCCTTTGGATCCCAGTATCCCTTTGTTTCGAGATATACATTATTTGGGAGAATAAAATCAGGGTGATAATTGTGTTGAATGGTATAAGGAACCTTTGTAGATTCATATTCATAAGTTACACCTAAACCAGTGAGAAGATCAGCGACCTTCTCTTCTAGTTTAGATTTATATTTAACCTCTTTCCTGTCCTTAAGTTTAGCATAAGCTTTCTTAGCCCATTCAAGAGATTCTTGTTCAGAAGTCTTCTTCTTCCGTGGCATTATCTTCAGGTGGTTCTACAGGAGCCTGTCCTGCTTTGAATCCTGATGTCTTACCAAATAATTCAGCTACTTCAGTTTCATCTAAATCACCGGCATCGACACCAGCTGCTCCTTTTACTGAAACAACTTGTACACCAACCAACTTAAGAGAACTTCCATAGGTAACTCCATCCTTAAGTATATAAGGCTTCTGATAGAAACCAAGCTTAACAGTAGATCCTCCATACAATGGTGTCTTCTTATCAGTTACTGGTGTGCCTTCTGTATCAACAACAGGAGGTTTTCTCTCTTCATTCCAAGAGAATTTTAATTTATATTTCCCTTCTGCTACTTCTTCCCAGGGTGTTGGTTTAAGTGTAGCACGTTTAGGGTTCTTGAGCTTAGACTCTGCCCATTTAAGGACATCAGCCCTCTCAGTTTCTAGCGTGTCAACTACATCAGAGTTAACTACAGCCGAGAGTGAGTAACCAAACTTGCCAGGTTCTAGCACAGCTTGATATCCCTCTAATGTTACTGTATCAGTTACATGTACGTTTCTATTAGACATCAGTAGTAGCTCCATCTAACGCATCAAGATCAGCACCAGCCTTAACTGGTTCCATCTTTTTGATTGTAGCAGATAGAGATGTTCTGTATTTTGTCAGCTCCTCGATACGATTATCAAGGACGGCTAATTGATTCCTCCTTGCTTCCTGTTCAGCTTGCTGTAATCTCTCTTCAGAAACTACAATAACCCTAGTTGGTGCGAAAAATGAATCGAATAATGATGGGTACAACATTAGCAAAAAAAGTAAGTTGAGTCAATTACAGTTGACGGTTCAAGGTCTCCTATAATCGGTAGGTTTTCAGTATCCGCACCTATTTGATGTGCGAATTCAGTTAAGTAATCTTGCTTAGCAAAGAGATCCATATAAGTTTCTCTTACTAAGTTAGACAATGTAGTCATATCTGTAGCTCTACATAACACACTGTCATGTATTAGAGCAATAGGTGAATTGAATCTAGTTATACTAAGGTGTAATAAGCTTGCATCTAAGCTGTGAATTAGATTAGGAGCCGTAGCTGCCTTGTGCCTCATAAGAGACACCTCATCACCTTCATTAGCTACTTCAAGCTCACATCGACCTAGTAACTGTAAGCGTATAGTTTGTACTTCCCTCTTGTTAAGTCGTTGGGTAACAACAAAACCAGAAGGTGTAGTCCACTTAAGCTGTTTAGCACCAGCTCTTATAGCCTTAGATACTTCGGTTTCAATCCACTTCATCACTGACATTGGGCCAGGGACTACGTTGTTCATAGCCATTCTAACCGCTTGCACCGTGATTGTGAGTTCTTCTTTATCAATCTTAACATTCTTCTCTTCTAACGCATCCTTGATGTAAGTACGGTTAGAGAAAGGTTTGGCATTATATGGAATTGTCATGACAGTTCTTTTCACACACTTACGATCCCATATGTCTCGTAATCTGTCAGGTATATTCCATTTGGACACCTCAGCCACAACCTTATATGCGTCTTGTGGTCTATCAGCAGGCAACACATTGACGAGTTGTGCTGTCTTTTTATCTCTAGCTAAACCAGCTAGGATCTGTAGACCGCTACAAGTAGCATCAGTAGCGACAGGTAAGCCAGTGGTGTTCCGATCCTTTATAACACAGCAATGGTAGTATTCGTCACATGCTGCTAGGAATTGCCATGGCTCATCTGCCTTCTCCCAATCTCCTATATTATCAATAGGATCAAGTGCTACTCTACTAATTAGAGGGATGTTAGCAACGGTCCATGCTAACCTCTCGGTCATAGTTGCCTTATCTAATCCATATGTAGTAGCACATTGGAAGGATAACCAGTCGTAAGCATTCCCTGTAATCACTGACTCATTAGCAAATCTTATGAGTGACTTACCAAAGTCAGTATCTTGTGGTGTAAGGAATGCAGGGATAGGATAAGCCCTTCCACGATAATCAAAAGACCAAGGTATATAGAACCTTTCTTTGGATTCAAATCTTCTTACTGCCTCCATAGTCTTGCGAGTACGACATGAACGTCTAAACGCATTAGCGTTCTTATTCATCACATCTGCAGCCGCTCTACGGTAGGTTTTACGCGCTTCCTTATTGTCTGCTATATCTACTGGTTTAGGTGGGAGTGGAATCTCTACAATAGGGATGAATTTTCCTATACTAATCCCCTTCTCCTGCAAATGTTTAGCTACATCTACAGTGAAATGATTCAAACGGTATCCTACTTTTTGAATCTTATTGAGAAACTCTATTGGTTTGTCTCCCTGTATAAGTCCGTCATCTCCCCTACGTACCATTTTATGACCACGCATAACCTCATTCAACAAGTAACCGCCTGCTCTCTCATTGCTCCAATCATTTGGTTCAATGAGCATCGGCCATGCTTCAGGTGAGAATAGTTCACTAGTAGCAATTACTTGGTCCTTAATCTCTAAGAATTCAGGAGTTGGTAGTATAACTGCAATAGTCTTAGCTCTAAGTCTAACATGAGACCTAAAGAACCAGCCACTTGAATCCATGATACAACTAAGTAACCATCCACCTAATGCTATACGTATTGTATTAGCCCATGGATGCCATGGTTCAACGTCGCATTGATTCATCATCTGTCTTACGACCTTGAGTTTCTGATGCGTACCTATTGAAGCATGCCAGTACTTATCCTTTAAAGTTACTAGTAATCCGGGAGCACAAGCTTGATAATGTCTCATTTGACATTCTCTTTCAACAGCTATACCTATAGCTTCACATACATTTGATGCAGTATTGCAGCCTAGTTTAACTCCAAATACTTTATCAAATGTTATCTTACATGCTATAGCAGCTAACGCTAAAGGTTCTATGTCTGATAAGTATTTATGTATATCCTTGAAGGCTACACCATTCTTACCACGTTTAATCTTATAACTAAACGTATCTTCAATAGCCTTGACAACTAATGGCAGTAGCACCTCAACACTGGATGCACCATAAACACTAGCAGATGCATACTCCTTCTCTTCTAAGTGCCTTGTATTAGCTCTTAGCTTCTTTAGTCCATAATCAATTTGATCACGTTCTAATCGGACTTGCTCCTCAATCTCTGCTGGTGTTGGCATAGATCTTCTATCTCATCATTGATTTGATCTGTTAATAATACTTTTATTTCATTATAATGTGGATGATCCTTATTTAACAAGTCTAGTGCTTGCTTCTCATAAGTATATACATCCTCAAGCGAGCGGGTCATCATAAAGCTCAATCTCCTCAGGTATTAAGTGGTGTAGTGTTTCGCTATTACAAAGAGTAATAGAACTTTCACCTATATCCATGATAGCACGTATCCGTTTCTTAGCTGCTGATTGTTTCTGATAAACATACTCCTTAACTTTACCAGTTCTGTGGTTATGTTCTCGGATAATGCAGTCTACAGAGCTTGGTAGCTCCCAGCCTGCCATCTTCCAATCCATAAACTCATCAAATGGAATAGCATCGAACCATTCAGCAGGTGCTCCACGGTATGCCTCTACATTATTAGGAAAATAGGGTGGTTTGCGTTTCTTTTTAGACATCATCAATGCGTGTTACGTTAACAAGGTAGTCATCCATTAAAGCAGCTTCTTCATAAGCTGTCCATCCTAGCACTTCAGACCTTTCATTAGCATCCTCAATATCAGTAGTTAATACGAAGTCTCGACCACTGACTAGTGTGCAATGGTATTTATACTTAGGCATGGCGGCGCGACCGTGATTGTGAAAGTTTAAGTTTAAGTTGTTTCGCTCTCTTCCTTGCTTGACGTATTGCTTGTGGTTTCTTTCTTCCTTTGTCTCTTCGCTGGACGTCCGCGTTTGCGAACTTCAGCATCCTCTGGCTTTGCATGTCTTATTGTTTGTACTTTATCTAATAACACCTTGTAGTCATTAACCCAATTGTGTTCAGGATAATGATGTAAGAAAGCTAAGATAGCATTCTCAATAAGGATGTTCTCATTCATCTTGTAACCCTCCATGATGTTCATCATTGGTAGGTCTTTCCTCCACTAAGTGATGGCTAATACTGAGTATAGGAATACTTTCCTTTACCTTATCAGTGATTAGTGCAAGCACCTCACGTGGATTAGACATTGTTTTAAATGTCAATTTAACCTCATACGTAGCCATAATAAATTAACATACTACTTAAGGAGTGTGAGCTCCTCAGTAAACCCATCTTACATGGGCTTAGAGAGAAGGTCAGGCATCAGCCTTGCTTCGTAATGATTTGACATAATCAGCAACCTTGGTTACTGCATTAACAGCATAAGGTTTAACATACTCATACACCTCAACATGTGCATCGATTAATTCCTTAACCTCTACATTATTAAGATGAACTCTATTCTTAAAGTCTTGTATGTATGCAGCTGTACTTAATACCTGCACATCCTTGATATGTGAATCAATAATAACAGGTTCAGTATGTTTATACTGACGTACTGCCTTAGCTGTGTAAGTGGATTCTGTCATTGATTTAGGTGTTGTTGTTGTTTTCTTCCTAGTCCTTATTGGCTTAGGTTTTAATTGGGTGGTAGTCATGCTATCCATAATAAACAACATGAAGGATGTGAATCCCTCAGTAAACCCTAACAATAGGGCTTAGAGAGAGAATCATTTATACATTTGAGTATGTAATTCATCATGAATTCTATGTACGTCCGTGCCTTGTGGTTCCTCATCTATATAAGATAAGAGAGTCAATGCATCATCATACGTTAATTCAAAGATGATTAAATCCTCTTGTGTTAAGTGAAGATGTTGTTTAATTAAACTCATTTTGAATACCTTGCACATAGTGCATTGAAGGCATCAGGATAAGCTAATACTTCCTTGGGAATTGAATTGTATACTTCATCATTAGTGAAGATATACTTAAGTAGTAGACCTAACTGTGCATTCTCAGCTTTTGTTATACCTACTACACCAATTCTTTTACCCTTCACTATTTTAGTTACCTTGTAAGGTTGATGTGAATCACCAAGTCTTACTTCATTGTCAACTTTCATAGTTATATTTAGTAGGTGAATAAAAGGGAGTGAGTCCCTTATCCAACCTTATGCAGGCTGGAGAAGAGCTTCATCTTCAATTGCTTCAATGGCTGTTAACTCTATGAATGCCCAGACTACTGAGTTCTTGTACCAGGTCAACTGTGCGTCAGCATTCCTGAATAACTCAACTAAGAATTCATAACCATAGTTGAGTACGAGATCGTCCAAGATTTGTACTTCGTAGGTATCATAGAACTTGATGGTGTCACCATAATATATGTGTTCATGGCACACACCAGATTCACAACCATGATTAGCAATTGTCTTGAGTTCTTCGAGTGAATAAACTTCAGTGATTGCTTTAGTTGCATCCATGTTAGTCCTTGATTAAGTGAACATTTAGAGAGTGTCCTTGTTGTTCTCTAACGATCCTACGCAGAATTGAACTGCGACCTTAAGCGTGACAAGCTTACATTCTAACCGTTAAACTATAGGACCAGATAAAGGACGACTTATACACTAATTAATAGCTTCATTGCATCCTTTAAATGTTGTGTTGATGCGCTTCGTTAATTGATAGAACTTGGCTGTAATTAAATACATTCATCAAGTCATGCGATAACTCAGCTCGACTTATTCAACACATCCAATATAGCCTCGCTTGATTCATTTGGCAATGCTTTGTCAGCAATCCCACACAACTCATTTGAGACTAGAGTGGAGAAGCTAGACTATCACTGCTTTATTTGGTGAATCGCCTCGCTTCATTCATACTATACATCTCATTACTCTGGTTGTCTATGCTTTGTCTTGAGTCCAACACAGTATCATTAAGACTCACGTACCCATACTATCCAATACAGTATTAACAGTATCATCAGTACTATCGGTAGTATCCAGCTATTTGTTGTGTTCTCCTGTCTTATCATGTCTTATCTTTACTTAGCGCTACAGATCATCTCACTATTAGTTACAATTACCTACGATTATCCCAGTAACCACCGTACAAATCCGTCCTTGTTGCGATTTTTTGATACCACTGGGGGAACTTGCGCCCCCGCGTACGACGATACTAGGCTTCAGACATTTTTGTTATTTTTTTATCGTACTTTCTAATTAATTTAACTGCTTTATCTCTAGATACACAGTCTTGTGCTTTAGTTTGCAGTTTTATTAATTTTTTGGTTAATTTGCTCAAGGATAATAGACTCTAAGTTGTTAGAAAGGCGGTTATTGGAGGTTATAATGAAGACTTGACCGGTTAAAACAATTAAGGTAGCTAGAGACCAGAAGATGTAATAGTAGCGTTGTTTATGTTGAGGGGGAGATTTAGTCATGTTGGTGTATTGTTGTGTATAAGATATATCCACTCATAGGATATAATAGAGGGGATTTGCCTACGAAGTAGGTTAAAATCCCCATAAGGGGGAGGGTCCACCCTTCCCTCTCCCTGTTTAAGTCCGTCATCTCGAAAAGTATTGGTATGACTAGCGCCAAGTAGGTAAAGGTTTACCGTTATCTAAACCGTTAGATTTTTCTCTTTGTTCTTTATTCATACCAAAGACTAGGTGGTTAGCGGAGCTCTGAGGGTTCTCTATGAGTTCTTGTAGCATAGAGTTCCATTCATCTCTTTTACGCATGTTGACGGCTTCCTGAGCGCTGATAGAGAGTGCATCTGTGTAATACTTGACTCCTTGTGCCAAGCAATCGAGTCTATCATCGTGTTTAACGGCGCCTTTTTCACGACACATACGAGACATCTGATAGAAAAGCATATACTGAAGACGCTCTTCTGGAGCTGCTTGTTTATTAGAGTTATAATCCCATTCAACAACCTTCCTATCACATATAAGGCGATGCTGATTAAGAACTGGCTCCAACGCATCAATGATTCTATCTTCTTTTCTGACATTAGCTCTAACTTCTTCTACATCTATAGCTTGTTTAGTTTGCTGTAGGTGTTTTTTAAATAACTCAGAGATCATACCATCACCGAAGTTAGTTTCAATAACTAATTTAGTTACATTGTAACGTCCACATCCTCGAAGTATATCCAACAGGGTGTTGTCTGAATATCCGTCTCTATAAGCTCGCATTTCATGCAAGTATAGAAACCCGTTCTTTTGGGAGATAAAAGCTGCTGCTGTCTCATCTGTTCCTCTTCCAGAGGGGTCAACTGAGCAAATAGTTTCGGTGTAGGGGGTCCACTCTCCCTGTAACTGCATTGGAGAGTAAAAGTAGTCGCCGGGGAGACCGACTGTGGGTAAATCTCTGATGACATTGGCTGGATCGGAGCACCATATGCAGTTGTCTGGAGCCTCGCTAGGGTTAACGCTAGTGACAACCAAATCAGCCATCTTAAGGGGAAACTTTTCCGCATCACTTAAGCTGGTATCCAGCTGGAATTGTAATAAGTAGTTAGATCTCCCCATAGAGGCTTCTCTTTCGAGGAGATCGTCATTATCAAATCTATCTGGGTCTGTACATTCCCATTCTTGCACACCAGAATCGAGATCAGCCTGGATCTGAGGTGCTAATAAGCCTTCGTATTTACTAAGGCTTCCTTTACGGGGGTATCTGGCTGGCCAAACGAACGGACGGTAGCTGCGCTCTGCCAACTTACGATAAATAGTAAAAGTAGTCTGAGGAGTCCCGAGATACATAATACGGCTATCGCTCTTGGGGGTAAGAATCGACTCTGCTTCCGTGCATAATTGTAGGAGTTTTTCACGCATTAGCTCCGTCATGGAGTTTCCAGGAACTTCTATATCGTCCAAAATCATTAAATCGGCGCGGCTGCCGGTTAGCTGTCCAGTTATGCCCACCGACTTTACGCTTGGGGCTTGGTGTGGTGAACAGTTTACGTCGAAGCTGATGCGACTCCAGCGAGAGTCGTCCGATTTGGGTTGAAGATGATTTAGCCATGGAGTTTCAATAATTAGTTTTTGTAAGAAGATTGACATGTTATCTGCACGTTCTTTAGACGCAGAGATAATCATTATTTTCCTTTCACTATCCTTAAATAATGTCCATAACACAAAAGCACCAGTAATCCAAGACTTACCAACACCTCGGAAGGCTTGAATCTGAAGTCTTTTGGGACCATGTTGAAGGTAATCTGCAATAGCATATTGAGCTCTAGTAGGAGAGGGCAGATCTAATTGTTCCCACAATGCTTGCAGGAATAGTTTGAAGTCGTCCTTTAGGGCAGAAAGGACGTCCGTCATGTTGTTGGCCACTGCTCATACAGTACAATACGCTGTACATCAGGTAGTTTATCTTTTGGTATTGTATAAGAATCATTAGGATTATTGTGTTTAATCCACATTTTCCTATACTTATTAATTGTTTCTTTAGGAGGACCGTCTCTAGCTATTTTTAATTTAGATTTATTAGTCATTAACTTTACCTCCTTCTCTAGATGATTTTGTAGTAAAAGAACTCCAAGGATCTTGTGCAAATTGTGAGGCACCTTTACTAGCACCGCTTCTTACTGGAGAAGCTGAAGGGCTGTAATTTAATCCGGTATCTTTTAAGGAACCAGCAAGATCAGATGCAGAGTTCAGAGCAGCTGCAACTGCTGCAGCTTTCTTTTTAAATTTCTCCCTCTTGTCTTGCTTGATCTGTTCTTCTGTTCTCTCAGTACCGTTGCCGTTGCCATTTTTTCCATTAGACATTGATTGAATTCACCTCCCTTTTAGCTTTTTTATTATTTACAAAAGGTGATTTACCAGGAGAATAAGGACTACTAGAAGGTAAAGTCTCTTGTAGCTTTTTTAACTGAGATGGTGTGAGTGCATCTGCTTTAGGTTTCTGTTTTGCCATAGTTAATTCTTAGGTTTAAATCTTTTTTTCCAATTTTTAGGAGGATCAAAGATTTTATCTACTTCAGGAGTTACCATACCAGGTAAAGGTTTACCTGTTAGTTTTATATTTTCTTGATTCGCTTTCCACATCTGATATTTCCACTTTTTATCAAGTAATTCTTTTTGATAGAATCCTTCTACTTGTTCAATGATTTTCCGTAAACTTTCATTACTATATCTTGGACCTATTTTTTGATAAAGATCTTCAGCTTCTGTCATTATACGTACTATAATATCAGGATCATCTGGAGCTACACCGTATAATTTTTTATACTGTTCTGCTATATCTAAAGCTAATTCTTTACTTCTGTTTACTAGGTCAGCATATTCCTCTGCTACTTTTAATCTTCCTGCAGTTGATTTACTAATTAATTTTCTTCTTTCTGCATTAAAGAATACTTCACCTGATGGTCCGATTACATCATCCATAAATCTATGTATTGCTAAATGAGATTCATCAGAAAGCATTAAGAAATTTTTCATATGATGACCAGGGAAGACACCTTTTGATTTTAATAATTCATTTAACTGTCCATACGCTGATTTAGCTTTATTACTAATTCTTATATTATCATATAAAGGTAAAGATGCTTTTATACCAGCAATGTGATGTAGTTTTGGTTTTAAAGTAGTTTGAACATTAAGAAATCCTTTTTCAAATTCATCAAGTAATTTTAATCTTGCTAATCTAAAGAATTCATTAGTAGTAAAGGCTCTTTCTACTGCTGCTCCTGCAGCTCTAGATGCTGATTTATCTAATAATTTACCTGTTACATTCCAGTTCTTCATCAGAAAACGCATACCTTCTGATACTCCAGCAGCTTTTAAAGAACGAAGAGTAGCTTCATCTATACCTTTTGCTGCAATTTGTGCAAGATTTTCACCTGTAACTGGTAATCCTCTATGTATATTTGGCCAACCTCCTTGTCCTGGTGTAATTTTACTTAATGGATCAGGGAATAAATCTAACTGTTCAAAGTTTGGATCTAACTTAGCCATCATTTGGAGACCAAGATCTCGCTTTTTTGCTAGAGCCATTATTTCATCAGCTTTACTAACAGCTTTATAGGCTCTAACACCTTTAGTAACAGCTCCTGTAGCTTTACGGATACCTTTATCTGCTATTAATCCAGTAGCTATTCTAGTACCCCAACCAGCGAATCTTGGATCTAAATCTGGTGTAAGTTTCGCACTTAATCCTCTAGCTTGTTCTGCAAGCCAATCTTCACCTTCAGCTAATTTATCTAATAAAGGAACCTTAGATACTAACCATGCGGTATTTTTTATACCACCTCCAAATATCCTTAGAACATCATCAGTATATCTATTCGGATCATCTTCTGCTTGTTTCTGTAGCCATTGAACACTGCCAGTGACTCCAGACTCAATAGAATCAAACATCCTTTCACCTAATTTTCTTTTCTTAGCTGCATCACTTAATGCATCTACCTTCTCTCTACCTTGAAGACCTTGAGCATCTTGAACAGCTTGATCAAATTCAGGTTGACGTTCTCTCTCATAACTCTCCTGCATCTCCTTGGATGGATCTTGATTAGCAGGATCCAATACGCTAGAAGTCATTACTCTGTACCTTTATATTTATCACCAAAGTATACTCTAACAGCTCTATTCTGATAATTACCTGTACCTCCAGGATCTAATGCATTAATAGCTCTCATTTTCTGTGGAGTCATTCTTCCACCTGGTCCCTCTCTTTGTAAGAACTTCCAAGCTTCTTGTTGTTCTATATTTGCTGGTGCCTTCTCGCTCTTTGGAGGTACTACACCTGTAGGATTTAAAGGAGTTCGATTATTAACTAAATTTTCACCTGAACGTTCTCTGTTACGTTGTGCGTCAGATACTGGACCAATTTTAGGCTCTAATTCTTGAGGTTTTATTTTAATTTTACTTAAATTACTTAATCTCTGTTCGTACCCAGCTTCTGATTCGTCAAGTGCTACTTCTTGAGGATCTTTTAAACTTTCATTATATTTAAGTATTTTACCCCCAATGAAATTCATTGTCTCAGTATCTTTTGTAATATCATACTGAGATTGAATTCTACCTTGTTTAGCTCTATCCCATCGGCTTGGGTTTCTATTAGCATTATATACTGCCCATTCTTTAGAACCATTCGGGAATACAATCTTTTGTCCTGTATCTTTTTCGACTTTCTTTACTAACTTTCTGAAACTATCAGGAGTCATATTTACATTATACTTTAAAGACTTTATAAGATCTTTAAGATTTTGACTCTGATTAGCTTTTAATTTTTCATTATAAGTAGCTTCTCGTCTAGTACCTAGTATACCAGGTTTGCGTACAGTACCGTGTCCACTAGTTGATCCTTTTGCAGGTGGCTTATAACTATTAATTAAAAGCTGTTCTCTTCTTTGTTTTAATGTCATTACTTACGTTTCGCCCCTCCCCTGGCACGATTCTTTTTAGGTATTTCAAGTTTTAAGCGGTTTCCCTTATGGCTGAGGTCTTTGCCACCTTTACCCATAATACCACGCTTTCTACGTGCAGCTGCAAGTAATTTACGATACTGTTTCTTAGCTGCTGTACTATTAATCTTCTTCTGCTTTCGCTTCTGCTTCTCATAGGACTTCCGCCCTTTCTTTGATTGATAGTAACGGGATGTCTTACCTGGGTTAGACGCTCGTTTTGGTGCCATACATCCTCCGTTGAACTAATTCGGGGTCAACTGTGGGTAGTATTCTATTTAATTTATCTAATGGATTACCTTCATAGGCAACACCAGTGACATCATTTGTTTTAAGCCAGTCACATGCGGCTTTTAAGTCTTGAGTAGTAGCCTCACCACTCTTGACCCTTTTCAGGAATTCATTAGTGACGAGGTTATGTAACTCATTAAACTTATTCTCTGCGGCTTTCTTTGCCATTTAACTGAATAGTTTTTCTTTTACAATTTCGAGAGCCTGATCATCAAGTTTATTATCAGTTCGTTTTACATAAGCACTAAGTATATCTATGATTAGTTGCTTAACTGAATCTGATTTAATAAAGGCGAGAAGGATGGGCTTGATTAATAAGGTCATTTATTTAGTGGGTTAGCGTTTGTCTAATGTGCCACGTGTGGCTTTTTCTGAAAGTTTACCTTTAACTGCTGCTACTGGAGCAGGTTTAGATACAACTACTGGTTTAGGATCAGCGATCTCTACTTTTTTGGTTGTTGACACTTTAGTCGTTTCTTCTGCCATGGGAATCTGAATTCTTCAATAGGTGTACAGTTTGCTTCTTTGTATTTTTTATCCTTTTCTTCTTCTTCCTTTTTATGTGCGGATATAGCGATTACATCACTACACATATCATAAACACGTGAATCTTCACGTAACATAAATCCTTTTTGCTGGAGCTCAGCGCATTTAAGAGCACGAACGAGCTCATAATCTAAACGCATTTTTTCCATTTGACGTGCAGCCATAGCTTTACACTGTTCTACTAGAGAACCATCTAATGGAACCATGAAATTAATTTGACCGCCCCAATTCTCATTCATCGTATAGCCTTGAGAGTGACCCATGTCATCCCAGGGTTTAACATGATTACCCATATAAAATGGGCTGAATGTCATGGTAGCACCATTACAAGATATGTTTGACCCATAATTCTGGCGACTTGGTGCTCCATTGTTTTGGAATTGCACGGCTTGATTTGTGACGTTTCCGGTAGCAGCTGCAACTGGATTCGACGTGTTATTTGTTTCACCTTCTTCGGCTCTAACAGGACTTATTGTGAGAAGACTGATAAGGATGTAGTAGTAGCAGTAGTTTCGATAGTTCGGTCTATTTCGATTTTTTCCATTACTTGACTTGCTGCTCTTGTTGTAATTTCTAAGGTCCATGGATCATCTTCCTCAATAATTGTGAAGATAGCATCTCCTCCAGAAATTCCAGCAGAAGTAGCAGAAGTAGCTTCTACATTTTCTCCAGTCCACTTTTCGTATTTTGAACCATAGACGTTTGTTTCTATGGTTTCCGTAATCTCTTGAGTGGTAGTTGTGGTACTCTGCATACTGCCTTGTGTGAACTGAGGTGTAATTAACTCTGCTCTGAGGGAAGTGGGTGATACCAGCATTAAGAGTAAAAGCCATTTCTTCATTCTTCTTTCTTTTTAGCCATAGGACAGTTTACAGGTTGAGATCCTTTACCTTTAGAATTCGCTGTATTGAGCCCGAAGGAGGCAAGTGCACCAGTAAATATACTGGCAACGAACGTGATATCGGAACTTCCTGCTTTCTTAATTACAGGTAATTCCACATAATTAAGAGTAATTATAAATCCTGCCCACACAACTACGCCTAAACGAACGAAGGTGGATAAGATTTGTATTTGGGATTCATTATCCTCTGCGGCATCTTTTAACTTGCCAAGGAGGTTTTTTCCTTCCTTTTTTTCTTCCATGCGTCAATGCGCTTGTTTAGTTGTTTAGTAACAAACTTTTTAATTTGTTCAAATAGAGGCTGTGCTAAAGTTGTTGTAGCAACAGCACCTAAAGCAGCTGTAACAGCAGTAACCATTACATCTGCAGTAGGTAGTGGCATTTTTATATCTAAAACAGGTATCTGTAATGAAGGAGCTGTAGGCTCTGCTGTCTCAACCTCCTTAGTCCCTTCAGGACGCTCTAGATCGCTCGGAGGGATGACCATGGGCTTATACCCTGGAACACGTGCTGTAGGCACCTTCAGGGTCATTCTAGGCAGGTCTAGAGCTTTAGGTAGCTTAGGGGTCGGGAGGTTAACAGACATCACTCTTCATTTACTGGAGAATCCTCTTCAGGACTACTTGAAGCTTCTTGCTCTATAGATTGTAATTCTATAATAGCTCCATTAATCTGATTTATACGAGCAATAGCTTGTTGTTTTTCTTGAACTAGTCTTGTTACTCTTTCTTGAAGTGTCATAATTTAGGATGGTTTAGGGTATTTATCTTTTGTGGCTTTGATTCGAGTGGCAAATCCACCACTAGTTGTAAGTGTTCCAGCTACGATGTCTTTATAGAGTAAGTCAAGTTGATCCCCTATTGTAGGGTATACTGTATCACCTTCACCTGGGTTAGGACCTACTCTATCATCTTTATATTTAACTGCAGCATACTCATTATTTAATGTAGTACGTGCTGCATCGATATTCGATTGTACAAGGGTAACTTTGTTACCATCTTTGTCAAAAGCCCCGACGTCATCAGAAATAGTGACAACGTTCGGATAGGCTTTATAAATTGCATGATGATCTAACATATTAACCTATCTCCATAAGTGTAAATGTACTGACAGTTGAGTGTATCCAAGCACTATTGTATGAGTCGTATCGAGCTGATCTATTAATATGCCATGTACTACTCGAACCTCTAGTACATCCTTTTAGTTTGTACGTTGTTGCACTTGTAGTAGATGGAGAGTCAACAATATGCATGGTTGTTGTAGCAGTTGCATCGTTATAGTCTCTAGAGTTACCACCACAAAATGTAAATTCAGATCTATTACCACCTAAATCATCACCTTTAGCAATAATTGTACTGCCTCGATATGCATGTACCATAAAACTCCAGTTAGTACTTGACTGAGAAATACTAGCCATTAATAATATTCTACTGCTGGTTGTTGCAGGTGTGATTTCCAAACTAAATCCAGTTAGATCTATAGTATTTTCTGAACTATCTGAGTTGTTTGATCCACTCTGTGCTCCAGTAATTGTTGTAGTAAGAACTTGAAGGATTTTACCAGCACCTGTAACTGTACCATCAGAATTTAAAACAAGATTATTAGTTGAAGATGATGCATTCTTTAAATTGGTTGCTTGTAAAGTACTCATAATTTAAGCCTCCTTCCAAATTTCAAGTTGTGTATAAATCTCTTCTTCAGTATTATCTGCATCAGTAGGTCCAAGATAACCACCACCAACATTACTATAGTCAGTATCTGCAAAATATTCTAAACGTAAAACTTTACTTGATCCTATTGTAAATCTAGCCATACCATGTGAATTGGCAGCTGTCCAAGAAGTATTACTTGTTCCTTGAGGGAATGCGTTCATACTGGCTTTTATTACAGAACTATCAGTAACATTATATAGTCTAGTTTTAACTGATTTACTTCTATGAAATAAGCTATTCCATCTACAAAAAAACGTACCAGCTACTAGTGTAAATTGATTGCTAGATGGAGCAGAGGTGATTCCATCTGGATCAAAGTATTCATCATTCAAATCCCTTGTGTACCAGTCATCTGTATCTAAATTTTGACCTTGAGTACCATGTGATTTTACATCCATTAATACTGCATAAGATGAATGGATACCAAATCCACCATTAGGTATCGTTAAAGTTGTACTAGCAGCAGCAGCTTCTGGTTGTAATTCAATATAACCAGAAGTACTACCACTTAATCTTAATTTCCCACTCATACTGCCACCTCCATAAGTATAAGATTTGAAGTTGCACTTATATCATAATCATTAGTATTATCATCATCTGATAAGTTTATAGAGATAGCATAGTTATGATGATAAGTTTGTAGTTTATAAGTTAGCTCACTAGTTGTACCTGGGCTATCTAAAAAGGAACCAGCAATAGCATTCATCCTAGCTGTGCTACCAGTTCCTTCTTTTGTTGCTCTTCCAGCTCGTGAGTTAGCTCCTTGTTGTATTGATGTGCTACCTCTCATCAATCTTATACCATGATAAACGTTACTATGCCCATCCATAGATATTGCTATATCATAATGGATTAATACCTTACTGTCACTAGCGGAAGGTGTTATTTTACAACACCAAACAGAACCAGAACCAGCTTGATCTACTCCTGTTATATTGTTCCAAGTATCATCTGTTGTATGTGTAGCATGATCAGTTTTAGGACAAGTCACGATTTGAATAATACTTCCGGCAGCCATTCCAGCGCCTGCCATCCGTGTTGTTATGCCTGTTAAGGCGTTGCTTGAAATTACTGCCATTATACTATGCTCCAAGATTCACCAGAGCCTATAGTGACCGTGGCATTTAAAGTTATTGGTCCTGCGGACATTGCGTTACGATTGTTTGTAATTGTGTAGTTAGAATCGACTGACTGCTCGTTTTCCCAGAATACTTTATCTGATCCACCACCAGTAGCACCTGCAGTAACATCAGCCCATGTTAATCCACCAGAATTACCAGATTGCTTTTGCAGATACTGTCCATTAGTACCACCATTGCTTATTTTTAAGTTATCCTCATCTACAGACTGAGAACTCATATGTTCTAAATCTATAGCTCCTGCTGCAATATGCTCTGAATTTATAACATCATTTTGGATGTTATCACCATCTATACAGTCATTAGCTAAGTGAGCATGGTCGATACTACCATTTACATAGTGTTCAGAATCAATAGAGTCGTCAGCAATTTTAGTTCCGTCAACAATGTCAGCAGCAAGGTGTTCTCTATCAATAGAACCATCTACATAATTCGCGGAGTCACATGCATTATCTGCAAGTTTAGCTGCTGTAATAGCATTATGAGCAATATTTGCTGTGGCAACTGTGCTGTCTGCAATTTTTGCTCCGGTGACAGCATCATTAGAAATTTCAGAAGTACCTATTGCGTTGTCTGCAATTTTTGCTCCAGTAACAGCATCATTTGCAATCGCAGCTGTATCTACAGCGTTATTTGCTAGTTCAGAAGCCCCGATTGCGTTAGCTGCAATCTGTGTTGCTGTAATAGTATTACTTGCTATATGAATTGCATCTATACTTCCGTCTACATAGTGTTCAGAATTTATGGAATCGTTAGCTATGTTATCACCATCTACGCAGTCACCAGATAGATGTACATGATCAATAGATCCATCTACATAATGCTCAGAATTAATAGCATTATCCATGATGTTAGTGTCATCAACGGAATCCCAAGCTAATTTATCGTGAGTAACAACTGCATTTGAGATCATTGCAGATGCGTTGATAGCATTATCTGCTATTTTATCAGCAGTTACTGCATCATTATTAATGATTGCAGTTGTAACTACACCATTATCTAATGACCACGTGGTACCACTGTTTGATACTGTTATATCGCCTTTATCACCATCAGTTACACCGATTCCACTTCCATTATTCGTTGCCCCATCGGCAACATTAATCATTGTGCGGAGATTAGCTGCATTGATTTGTTCTATCACTCCAGCACCAGCCGAGTCTCTACCTAGTACTACATTTGTAGCTGTTACGTTTTGAATTTTGGCGTAAGTGACAGCATCATCTGCAATCTTTGCAGTAGCTATAGCATCATCATCAATACTACTTGTACCGATATTTGTTAAACTTGCACCAGAGCCGCTAAATGTTGATGTAATAGTTCCACCAACACTCATATTTCCTGACGAATTTATCGTTAATCTGTCTGCCGAATTTGTCGCGTCTCTAACAGTAAAGACACCATCATTGTTCTTAATTTCAAAGTCATCGTCATTATTGCTATCAATAAGAGAGATCTTCGGTCCAGCATTTGTTATTTTGATGTTCGAGTTTGCTCTCAACTCTCCCGAAAGATTAGTTACTCCTGCTGTTACCGTCCCAGTGAAAGTTGGGCTGGCTAATGGTGCTTTAGTAGCAAGGTTATTTGTTACTGTCGTTGAGAAATTAGCATCGTCTCCCAAAGCAGCTGCTAACTCATTGAGTGTATTTAACGCTCCAGGTGCAGAGTCTACTAAGTTTGAAACCGCTGTATCTGCGTAAGCAGTAGTTGCAATCTTCGTACTGTTATTCCCTGCGCTTTGTGTTGTCGCTGTATCTAATCTTGCGGCTGCAACTGTTCCTGAAGTTAAATTACTTGCACTTAATGCTGTTAAATCAACAGTCTCCCAAGTTAAACCACCTGTATTACCTGATTGTTTCTGTAGGAATTGACCATCAGAACCAGAATTACTGATCTTTAAATTATCCTCATCAACTACATTACTGGCAATTGTTGTAGCACCATCTCCTGAAGATGTTACTTCACCTGAGTGATTAGGGTGTGAATAATTATTAGCACCAGCTTCAACAGCTGTGCCACCAATGGTTAATGCATCAGTTTCTAATGTACCGTCAATATCTACATCACCAGATATATCTAGATCAGTTGCAGTGATTACTGCTGCAGAGTTGATATTCTTACTATTAGCATTCAGATGTCCGCCTAATACTGGTGAAGTATCAGCTGATACACTTGTTATACCACCTGAAGATATAGACTCCCAAGCACTGGCACTACGATATTTTAGTATATTATTAGTATCATCATACCATAGATCACCTTCTGAAGGACTACTAGGAGCACTAGAGGCAATCTTATATTCATTTGCATACCTATTTACATCAGCAATAGATCCTGCAACTGTATTAACATTAGATATACTTCCACCAACATTAGTTACATTAGTGTTATTACCAGCAACTGTTGCTATATTAGCTATTAATCCACTTGTATCAGCTATAGTAGCCATGTCTGCTATACAGGCTGTTGTGCCTAATAACGCCATGTCTGCTACACAAGCTGTTGTACCTAGCAGCGCCATATCCGCTACACAGTCAGCAGTACCAAGTAGAGCCATATCTGCTACAGCATCTGCTGTACCAAGTCTGCCTATCTCTGTTGCCTTACCAGCTACAGCACCGATATCTGTTGCGTCAGCAGCTACAGCGTTGATATTCGTAGCATTACCAGCTACAGCATTAATATTAGTAGCATTACCTGCAACAGCAGTTATATTAGAATTGTTACCTGCTACAGCTGTTATATTAGAATTATTATTTGCTACTGTTGTTACATTAGCGTTATTACCAGCTACTGTAGTTACATTTGCTGAGATACCTGCAACTGTTGTTATATTACCAGCTATATCTGCTAGAGTATCTAGATCAGATACAATTGCACTAGTAGCTAAGGTATTCATATCAGCTATACAGTCAGTAGTAGCTAATAAAGCCATATCAGCAATACAGTCTGTAGTGGCTAACAATGCCATATCTGCTATACAAGCTGTAGTAGCAAGTAAAGCCATATCAGCTATACAGTCAGTGGTAGCTAGCAATGCCATATCAGCTATACAGTCAGTAGTAGCTAATAATGCCATATCAGCAACACAAGCTGACGTACCCAGTAAATTCATGTCATTAACGACATCAGTTGTACCAAGTATGGCTAAGTCAGCAACCGCATCAGCTGTTCCTAATCGTCCAATCTCTGTTGCTTTACCAGCTACTGCACCGATATCTGCCGCATCATTAGCTACAGCAGTTACATTACTTGATATACCAGCTACTGTAGTTACATTAGATGAAATACCTGCAACAGTAGTTACATTAGCTTGTATACCAGCAACAGTACCTATATTAGCTATTAAGTTACTTGTATCAGCTATAGTAGCCATATCAGCAATGCAAGCTGTAGTAGCTAGCAAAGCCATGTCAGCTATACAGTCAGTAGTGGCTAGTAATGCCATGTCAGCGATACAATCTGTTGTCGCTAACAGTGCCATGTCTGCTATGCAATCTGTTGTTGCTAGTAAAGCCATATCGGCTATACAAGCTGTTGTTGCCAACAGTGCCATATCATCTACGCAGGCAGTAGTACCGAGCAGTGCCATATCAGCTACCGCAGCAGCAGTACCTAATCTACCTATTTCAGTCTCTTTACCAGCTACAGCTCCAATATCTGCTGCATCATTAGCTACTGTAGTTACATTAGCTGCGATACCCGCCACCGTTGTTATATTACCTGAAATACCAGCGAGGGTATTCATATTGGTAACATTAGTTGAGGTACCCAAGGTATTCATATCAGATACACAGTCAGTTGTACCTAATAAATCCATGTCAGCAACAGCAGCAGCTGTTCCTAGCCGACCTATTTCTGTAGCTTTACCAGCAACTGTAGTTACTTCAGTAGCTTTAGGTGTGAGTCTATGGAATTTAAATGAAGGTCCAGCTGTATAGTCTGAATCAGACTGTGCTTTTGTTTCAATTAAAACACCAAATCCACTTGATAGTGTTGTACTACCACAACCTGTAATAGTTGCAGCATTAGAATGATTAGTTAAAGTACCTGCAGGAATTGTACACGTACCACTACTAGGTGTATATGTAGCACTTAATGCTTTGATAGAAATTATAGTACCTACTCTATCTGATGTAGTAGTATTTGCAGCTTCAGGATGGTTTGTTGGTATGTCAGCTTCACTGTCTAATGCTACAAAACCGCCTACTTCATCAATTAAATCAACGATACGATTATCAATAGCTTTAGTAGTAGCTACCTTTGCGTCATCTCCTACCCATGTTTCACCAGAAACTATCTCTTCTGTAGTACCTATATTATAATACCTAGCATCAGAAGCTGCTGTAGTATAATATGTGGTATCATTTGCAGTATGTGAACCTTGCTCAGAGTTAGTGATTTTAGCTGCAGCTGCTAAATCAGTAGCTGTATCTGCATTACCAGTTACGTTACCAGTTACATTACCAGTTAAATTACCTGTAACTCCACCGGATGCTGTAACAGCTCCTGTGAGTGTAGAGGTACTATCAACTGTTAATGTACCGTCTACATTTAAATTAGTATCAATATCAGCATTACCTGTTACATTGAAATGATCTGTAATCTGTACAGTACCGCTAGCTGAGTCTAATACTAAGTTACCACTTGTTGTACTAACTTCATTAACAGCATCAAGACCAACTCTTATGTTTTTAACTAAAGCTCCACCAGGAACAGTTTGTTGTCCTGAATAGTTAGAAGTACCAGTAACATCAAATGTACCAGTAACATCCAAGTTACCTGCAACTACTGTATTACCTGTAGATGCTTCAACTGTAAATTTATTAGTATTAACATCGAAATTACCATCTACTCCTACCGCACCACTAGCATTAATAGCTGCGGCTGTAGTAGTTCCAGTAACTCCTAAAGTACCTGCAACTGTTGTATTACCAGTTGAGGATGCAACAGTAAACTTGTTTGTATTAACATCAAAGTTACCGTCTACTCCTGTAGCTTGTAGTGATGTAGCACCGCTAGCAGCTAATGTAGTAAATGAACCAGCAGCTGCTGAACTAGATCCGACAGTTGTACCATCTATAGCTCCAGCATTAATATCAACTGTTGCTAATGTAGCAGTACCATCTACATTTAAATTTGAATCAAAATCTACAGCTCCAGTTACATCTAATGTTCCTGGGATATCTACATTACTTGTCCATTCAACACTTGTACCATCAGCTGCTGTTTGTAATACCTGTCTTGCTGCACCATCAGCTAATTTAGATACTGCTATTTCTGCAGTACCACTAATATCAGCATTAGCAATAGTACCATCTAATATCTTAGCAGTAGTAATAGCACTATCTTGTATATCCCAAGTTTGTATTAATTGATCATTCTCTTCTTCCAGTGCTCTTAGAACTTGTGTTTGGTTATCATTTAAATCACCAGCTTTTAATGATGAACCTGCACTATAAGTAGCCTTAGCAGCAGATGTATCTGTTATTCTATAAACACGAACCGTATCAGAAGATGTAGGTCTTGCTGTATCTTTCCAGTTTATGACGAAATTGTTGACTGTCCAAGAGTCTATTACGTAGTCATCTGATGCACCTTTAGTTTTTAATACACCATTAACTCTTACTTTAATTTCATCTTCGTTAAAGGTTTTGATGGAGACTGTTTTTGTATCCGCACCATCACCCGCATATTGTAAAAAGCTTGCCATAGTTATTTATACATTTGAAGGATGGGTTGGAGATTATCAACGGTTTGTTGTTTCTTTTTATACCGTCTAATTTTTTCTTCTTTTTGTTTTCTAACAAGTTCTCTTATTCTAGGATCACTCATTATACTTGCCCAAGCTTTACGCCTGGCATTAGTGAATATTCGATCTATCTGTATGTTATGGTAGTAATCACCTGTTTCGTAATCACCTCTAAGACCGTTTCTAATATCCTGATTCATTTGATCTAATGATGCAAGAATCTTAGGACTATCAGCTAGTTTATTTAATTTAAGTTCTAGATTCTGTTCTCCTATAGCTTTCTGGAACATAGATCTAATCCGAGGACTATCTGATAAGTCATCCCCATTAGGTGAGAAATATGTAGATAAACGTATATCATAACCGCTATCTAGTAATAATTTCCTACCAGGAGATAGATCTAAATTTAAAGGTACAGGACTAACTGAGTTAAATGCTCTAGTTAAGAAGTCGTGATCTTTAATAGGTCTACTATTTAGCATATCATACTTAATAGGAAGATCATCACCAGGAAGATTTTCACTTATTAAGTTTCTATTACGTATAGCTTGATCAATACCAGAGCCTAATTCACGAGTATAAGGTGTGAATAATTTACCAATCTCATTTCTTAATCCAGCGAGAGGTACAGTATTATTGAATATACCACCAAGTATTCTCTCAGCTTGGCCAGGACGACCAGCTACAAGATCAACGAATTGTTGCATACCAGCAAGATATGACTTACTAGCGATGCCTTGAGCGACAACTAAAGAAGTTTTAAGTAGTTCTTTCTCTGTCCACTCTTCTCCCATTAATTGACTATGATCTCCAATATCAGCAATGATAGAGAATATTTGACTGAAAGGTTCTATTGATTCATGACCTACCCAAACACCACCTAATCTCATAGATCTTTGTAAGTATCCAGCATCTTTCCACATCTGACGTTTCTGACGATCTGTAGGTCCATTACCTGTAAGATCACCTCTCATCCATGCCCATGATGCCATAGTAACTAAAGCAGCACCTATACCTAAACGACCAGTCTGTAATGCCTTAGCATTGATTAGTTCTTCAGGAGTAGTGATACCGTACTTAGCAACTTCAGTGAGGTCATCTGCCGTGGCAGCTGCTATCTCATTAAATTCTTTAACAAGGAAGTTAAAACCAGGAGTATGTTTAGCTGTTAAACTAAGACCATTAACACCAGTTCGTGCAAACAGGAAGAAAGGTTTAGCCCATGGATTAGCAGTAAATACATCATTTAATCCTTTAGCAAATCCAGTTAATTCCTGTGTTAGTGTTACTTCTTTACGTGCAAACTTAGTTGCTTCATCTAATATATTACCATCTCCATCAAAGATTTGACCATAAAAATCATCTTCATATGCTCGTAATAATTGAGGAGTAATTTCAGGAGTTTTAATGCCAGCAGATTGTTGTTCTAATACATTCCGCATAGCCTTTTCTCTCATCTTAGCTCTACCTAAAATATAACCAAAGGCATCATCAGTAGCAGCCATGAGCTTAGTAGAGTATGTAAGCCAGTTACTGTTATTCATGTTCCTAGCCATATTTGCCATAGCAAATGCAGCTCGATCACCGTCAGTAGCTCTACCACTATCCTCATGCCAACGTCTTAATAACTCCCAATTATCATCATTTCTAGTATATTCTATATACCTAGATTTTAAACTAGATATATCACCACTCCAGTAAGAGTTAAGTCTAGTTTTAAATAGAGTCCATGATTCAGGTATAGCTTCCATCATAGCATTCATTGATGCTATACCAGCTCTAATGGTTGCAGTATCACCTGTGAAAGGATACCTCATTACAGCTCCTAAGGTCATAGACATAGGTCTAAGGAAGGTTGCAGTACTTGTACCCATAATAGCTCTTAGAGGGGTCTTAGGACCGCTTAGAACGCTATGTACAAACACACCTTCTAGTTCTCTAATTAAAGCACCAGTTCTATCTGGACCCTTAGGATCAAGTTTACCACCCTTGATCATCTTCCTATTCCAAGCATCATAGTCATCTAAACTATTAACAGTCTTCATAGAAGAGAACATCTCAAACAATGAATTCATTAAGTTCTCATCAGCATCTTCTTTGGCAATCTTCATGATAGTCATAATAGACTCTCTTGTATCTGCCATCTCTTGTGTTAATGTTGACTCTAAGAATTCCCTCTGTTTACCAGCTCCAATCTGTCTGAAGTTATCTGATTTAATAATTCTAGCTTTCTTTGTTTCTTGTAATGCAGTTAGTATTGTATCTACAATCTGTGCAGCAGGTCCATCTATATCACCTAGATCAGCAATATCTGCTAGTTCTCTACCAGCGATACCTGTATCTCTAATCTGATGTAATAAAGTACCTACAGTTAAATCAGCTACAACTATGTTCTTACTTGTAAATGTTTCAATAGTATCTATTACTTCTCCTGCAGCATTAGTTACAGCATATGTATCTTTAGCTTTCCATAGCTCAGCTAGATATTCTTTAGCTGTCATATCAGCAGCATTTCTACCTACAGTTATTCTTTGATGAGCCATTATAGAATCACCAAATATTTCAACTAAAGTCTTTCTACTGCGTTTAGCTTGTCTAACAATCTCTTGGAACTTATCATTACTATAAAGTCTTCTTAATATCTGTTCAGCCGTAGCTTCACTGACATCACCTTCTCTAGCAATTCTTTCACGTTGAACAGGAGTTGTTACAGAGCCCGTAGAACCCTCTTCAGCACCCCACTCATTACGTACTCTTTGTTGTGTTTCCCAAGCTTCATAAGGTGTTTGTTCTGATATATGAGCACCTTGAGTTGAATCAGCTAATGGTCTATTCTTAGAAGCTCTCATACCTTGATCTCCTCTTCTAAGCTGTGTTATACCATTTTCAATGTCTTGCTGTTTTATGCTCTCATTTCTAGCTGCAACCTTCTTTAAAACTTTATCACTACCTTTACCTATTAATACTGCAGCACCATCAAAGATAGTACCAATACCCATACCTTCAACAATGTTTTTAAATTTCATCATTATAGGGTGATCAGTATCTTGAGTAGTTATAGGGGTATCTATAAATCCATATTGTTTCTTTAGAGCTCCAAGTGCATTATGTCCGTCTGATTCCTTAGATATCATATCAGATACAGCACCGACTCCAGCAGCTCGTACAAAACTATTTGCTAGTAATGTACCTCCTGCTTGTATTCCAAGTCTACCAGCAGTTACTTTTGCTGTAGGTATGATAGCAGCGGCTAGTGAACCGAAATGCACTACTCCTCTAGCTAATTTACCCCACCATGTTTTAGTTATTATGGGATTATCATAGTCAGTAAAAGGATCCCAATCAGGTCTATACCCACCTTCCTCTTCTCTTTGCTCTGCCATCTCTCCAGAGAACGCATCAATTGTACGTTCAGGAAAGGTAGCAATAGAAGAGGCGGTATCTTGTAAACCGCCTGATAAAATTGATTGACCTTCTTTAACTAGTGCTTTAAAGCCCCACTTGTCTGCGTCTCTTGGATCTTTCTGTTCAGCTACAGCTTGAGTTTCTTCAGCTTCTGTTTGCTGTTCAATTTCTGCCGTAGCTTCTCTTTGTTGTTCTAATTGATTTGCATAGTCTAAAGTAGCATCAGCTGCTTCCTCTAGTCCTTCTGTATCAATTTCTATTAGCGAAGGATCTTGTGGCATGTTCTTATGTCATTAATAACTCTTCGACGAGTACCTTAGCAACGTCTGTTTGTAAGTTGTGGGGTAGATTCCATTTAGATATTGGACCTGTAAGTGCTACCAATTCCTCTTCAAGTTCACGAGGCATTTCTACTAGGGTTGAGTAGTTATCTAATGATGCGTATTGTTGAGATCTTTGAGCACTAGACCTTAGTCTTTGATCCATCAGTATTCTTACTTCTTCATCCTCTACTGTATTATTCAACCAATTTTCACCTTCATCAGTGTTTATAACTCTTAAGGTTTTATTAGGAGTAGGTTTATGGAATAGTTGTTGTAAATTATTAGGTAGTTTATCTTCTGGTAAAGGTTCATCGCCTTTTAATAATCCTAAAGAATTTAATCTATGCTTCATTAAGTTTATAGGAGTAGCTACTTTACCATTAGGTAGTCTTTTAATTTGAGGAAAGTTACGATAATAAATAGGCATATTCAATACATCACCATTTATATATCGAAGAGCTTCTTTCACATGTGGCTCTTCACCTACCCATGGTTTATCACTACTAAGTAATCCAGGATCTTTAGCTAAGGCTGATTTTGCCAATCCAAGATTTCTCACTTCATCGGAGCCGTATACTGAACGACCCCAACGACTCCAAGATAAATCATTACCACCTATATCTAAGCCATCCGTTACAGCATCTTGTCCTGCAGTAAAAGCTTCTTCGGCACTAGCACCATTAGCAATTGCCTCTGCAAATGCTTTGTTAAAAGCTATAGTAGCATTATCTTTATAAGCTCTCCATGTATCTGTCTTGTCTTTGTTACCATCATTCTCTAAAGTTTTACTGTTAACTTTACCGATAATGAATGTATCTCTACGAGTAGTATTTATCCCAGCTTCATTTACTTTACCTAACCATTCTTCTTTTAAGTCTGGATCATCAATACCTTGGATATCAGCTACAGAAATAGACTCACCTCTAGCTTTTCTTCTCTTTAAATCCCAATCTATTTGGTCATCAGATACTTCACTTTGAGTAAATGCATCTTTAATAGGATCTAATAAATTACTATCTATAGATACTTTAAATTCAGCTGCTAGTTCTTGCATCATTTCTCTCCTCTGATCTAATGTAGGAGGAGTCTTAGCAGCTCTCCAATCAGTGACTACTTGATTGACACGATTATTTACCTTAGCTTCAAAAATTTCTTGATCTGCATCAGCTTGTTTTTTCTCAGCATCTCTGACAGCCTTCAACATTACACGAGCTTCAGGTTTCCAGTAATCTCCTATTTTATGTGGCTGCCCATCATTACCTAAGAATTCATGTTCTAGTATAGCTTCAACTGTAGATCTATCAAAAGCACCTGTCTCAACATATCCTGCGACAGTTTTGGCAGCCTCTTGTTTTGCTAAACCTATACCACCAACAGCTCCAGAATAAAGATTTACATAATCAACGAAGTATCCAGGATCTGATTTTAATCTATCTTTTAGATCTTCAGCTCTTATCCTCTTAGCGTTCTCATTACCTGCTTCAGCTAGATTATCGATCTTATTTTTCATCATAGTATCTAGCTTAGTTATCATTTCTAAGACAACATCACGCTTATATCTACCCATCCTGCCCATGACAAGATCTCTATTTCTTTCTAAATAGTGGTACATCATAGCGTTAGCTATATATCTAGCTTCTTCAACAATATGAACGTCATCAAAATGTTTATATACAGGTTCTCCGTTAATATACTGACCAGGTATATGTACCTGCATTACACCACCAGCTGTAGCTTCCCATATATCCCAATCTTCTATTACTTGAGATTTACTTCTATAAAAATCTCTTGCTTTAGTTCTTACAGGATATCCGTCAGCATCAGGTGGTCCTTCTTCTAAATAACTAGCAGTGGTAGTATTTCCTTGTCTTCTTTCACTAGCTGCGATAGTATTTATATCAGCTTCACTTTGTAAAATTTCACCATTTAGTTCGTCTTCTTTCCGAACATCTTCGTCTAATTCACTAGCTAATTGTTTTAATGTTTTTGGTTTATCTTCAATGAATCTTATATCAGCATTCTTAGCTGAATCTATCTGTCTATGAAATTCTTGAATTGGAGCAATAAAGTCTTGATACTTTTTAATACTCTTTGCAGTATCATATCCTGTCTTTGTTAATTTTAAGATATCTCCAGGCAGTTTCATCTGCTGTTCATGCATATGATTATACTGTCTAGCCCATAAATCCATTAAAGATTCTTTATCTTTTTGTAATCTATCAATCTCCTTATTAATACCATCAGTTAAATTAGGTTCTTCAACTGCATAAGCTTCTTGATTACTAGAAACTATAGGTCTATCTGTACCTCTACCTATTGATTCAAAATAACTACTAGCCATTAGACTGCCTCCATTTCTACATCAATCTTGTCATAGAAGACACCTAAGTATCCATTTTCTAGTACATCTACAGCCATAGGATTAACTTTCAGAACGTCTTGTGCTATTACTCCACGGAATCTATCTTCTTTATTATCTTTATAATTCCATTCATATACTTTATAACCTTTAGGAGATACTCCTATTTGTTCAATATTCTCTTTAACTCTAACATCAGATAATGCTGCAAATTGAGCTCCCATGCCTAGTATACCTAGACCGAATTGTAGGTTAGCCATTGATGTATCACCTTTAGGAGGCATCATAACAGGTGCTCCATACTCAGGTGTTGTACCTAAAGCATCTCTATTCTTAGCTATCTGAATAGCATTATATCTATTTATTTTTTGAGATTGAGCATCATAATTCCTACCGAATGTGGTATCAAGAGCAGATTCAATAGAAGCTTGTTTAGCTAAGATCTTTTTATACTTAGCCATACCATAGTTTCTTGAGCGTCCTACTCCAGAAGCTTGGTCAAATCTACTTAGTTGAGCTCTCTCTTTAGCTATCTTTTGACTTTGTTGTCTGCCTTTACCTAAGGCATACAGTGCCATTTGATATTGGTCACTCTTTTTCCGGCTAAAGCCTCTACCTATTCTGCTCTTACCTCTTGTATATTTAGTTTCTCTATTCCAGTATTTTAAACTTTCAGAGTGATATCGAGAATCTTTTTTCTGCTTCTCGATTTTAGCTTGCATTCTTATGCCAGCATTAGGATCAGGTGCGCACACGGCAAAATTCTATAAAGGACAAATTGTGAGGTCCGTGAGAAATTTCTCTCAAAAATTTAAAGCCTAAAAATCTGAGTAATTTCAAATGGACCTTGTTACGCTTATCAACAATGTTCCAGAGTAGTGGTTCTTCTTGTCTCTCAATAAAGCGTTTAGCTTCTCTGGCGAATGTAATAGGATATTCTAGTATAGCAGGTGTGCATAACATCCATACATTTCCACCTGTTTCGACTCCAGCCATACCGGCAGTCTTGCCGTTAGGGACTTCAAACCATACACAGTTTCCTCCTCTGTGAGCAGCTAGTGTGAGTTCTTCCATGGCACTTCTACCATGTCCTTCTTCAACTTCTCTAAGGTCGTCTGGAAGTAAATTAGAGGCTACTTTAATAGCAGCCTCAATTGTTGCTGGGTGAATGTAATCAGACACGTCTATAATTTTGTTGGGTTAGATCTCCTTCCCAAGACATAGAATGTAATGTTGCAGGAGCTGGGTGACTTGACGTTAATGTTACTAATACGTTTTTATTATTCTCATATACTGGTATTGTTTTTATTTTCTCTGACAAATAAGGTGCATCAGATACATCGTACTCATCTAAATCACTTGATTCATATGTTTGTTCATAATCTGATTTACCTTTTCTAGTCAGTTTTGTAGAGTAAAGACCTATCTTACCTAAGTTTAATTTCATTCTATGTACAATTAAAGATGAATTAAGATCAGATCTTACCCGTTCTCCATCCACCATTATCCTATAGAACCTAGGGAATTGTACATTATATTCATAAAGATAACCTATGTAGAATGTACCAGTAGACCAATCACCAGGTACAGTAAATGTAGATCCAGCACTAGTTACTGTAGGTTTAGCATATCTACCTACTCTTGTAGCAGTAGTATTATTATCTACTAATGCTAAATCTCCGTTAGGACTTGTTACAGAAGACTGCCAGTTAAATACGCAGCCACCAGTACCATGAGTAAATGTAGTTAATTTAGTAGTTGCACTATATACACCACCAGTTATTGTAGTATAATTATCAAAATGTAATAAGAAGTTTACACCACCCTCATCTATACTTGGATCATTAGTAGCTTGTACTAAATTAATACTCTGTAAGAATCCATCAGTATCTAAGAAGTAATAAGTATCTTCTATTGCAAAATGATATTTAATTGGATTGTTATGCTTCCACTTAAACCATGATGATTGTTCTCTCTTCTCACCAGTATTGAAGTATTTAAATACATAAACTGTATCACTTTGAGATTGGCTTAAAAATACTAAACCATTCTCTCTGCTATTTGTTGTTAAATCTAATTGTTTAGGAAGTAAGGACGGTACTACTTTAGTGGCTTCTTGTATTGTTGGCAGACCTTCTCTTGCTACATTAACTAATTCATTAAACTTACTATACTTATGAGTGTTATCTAAGTAACCTACACTCATTCCTAAATCAAGAGGAGGATTAACTATATTATAATTAAATGTAGATATACTTCTTAGTTTAGCTGTATCTGGATTAAATACTGTATCGTCTGCTGATAGAAGGAACTGTTGGTTTGAACTGAAACATAGTAGTCCTACTGGTAACTCAATACCATCATATAAAGCTGATGGGTATTCAGAAGCACAAGCTATATCAACAGGATCTCTGGCACTAACAGTTAAAGCTGTATTAGCCCAGAAGTTAGGTTTCGCTATAGTACCAGGTTGTGCTGTTATAACATTTGTATCAGATAAGAATGTTAATCTATTTCTATAAAATAGAACTTTGTTTATTGTTACATCTTGACTATAGACAGGTGGGTCAGCTGTATTTTTAGTTCCTACAAATGAGGGTGCTTCATTGGTAACATCATCCCCTACCTCTCTATCTGCCCATTCATATTTTTTAACTAAGAAGTCACCGTCAGCTTGTCGCTGCATTATATGAGGCATAGTACTGGCATTAAATCCTAAAACTATACCAGGAGCAGCACACTCTTCCCAGGTCCCTACACCATCTCTACCATTCTCACCTACAAATTTAACATAGTAATCATCTTCTTCTGAAGCTTCTGTATTTGCTACTTTAGTTATAAAACCATCTTTACACTGGATAGGTAATTTAGATACATCATTTATCTCAGACTGCATAACTCGCATTAAATCTAAATCCACTACTTCTACGTTAAACGAATTAGAAGATGTGAGATAGATACCATTACCAATTATAGTACCAGTTACAGCAGAAGGTAAAGCACCTTGTATACCTCCAAGTATTATATCAGGTGTTACAGCAGTATCACTATCGAAAGGTGTTGGAGCAGGTCTTATTAAACCAGCACCTGTAGTACTACCTACTCTAGCTTTAACGGTTACACTTTCATGTTCCTCTACTGTTACTACATAGTATGCAGGTGATCTAAAGCGTCTAGTATGACTACTACTAGTAGAGCTTTCTGGTTCGATACCTCCAGCAGTATCCATCATAACTCTTACTGTATCCCCTGTTACCCAACCTTCACCACCATGAAGTAATGTTATCTCTCGTCTATAACTACATTGATAGTCATGTCCTCCTGGTTCAGATCCATATCCCGGACCTCTACCATTGATCATACCTTGCTGACCGTTAGTAGTTAATCTGAAAACTAAATTTGTTTTACCTGTAGTGACTCTATTACCAGCAGCATTTCTTACTTCTATATCAGGATAAGGCATAGTAGTAATGAACTGTTCATCATTACCATCATTAGTAATATTAATAGCTGTACCAGCAGTAGCATTAGCAGCAGTCTCTGCTAATTGTATAGTATTAGCATCTGTTCTAATTACAAAATATTCAAAACAATCATCTAATGGAGTCATCCTTTGATGAGTACCGCTTTCAGCTCCAGTACCAGGTGCATCACCATTTGATCTGTATGTAACTACATCACCTGTAGCTAACCCATGACCAGTAATAGTGATAGTATCATTTGTAGTACTAACAGAACTCTGAGCTATTACATGCTCTGCATGACCATTAGCACTTACAGTAAATACTTGTGTACCTATACCTGTACAAGGAGCAGTGCCTCCACCTTCATTTAGATTATCTTGGCTTACTCTTACTCTAGTAGCTATATTAACTGTGCTTTGGTTTGTCTCTTCTGTATAAATATTGATACCATATTGTCTTCCATTCTCAGTTCTCAACAAGTCAATATAAGCTCTATGAGCATCGCTTGCAGCAGGTGTTGTACCAGTAGTAGATACAGTCTTACTTCTATTAGTGATAAATGTGGTATCATTAATAGTTAAAGTCTGTTTATCTTCTGTATCTCTAGATTCTAAGTAACTTCTTATTGCTGTATCATTTGCATCAGAACCATCGAATGCATTATTATCTGTATTAAACCATACATTCTTTTCACTGGCATCATTGCAGCTCCATACTCTAGGTCTACCACGTAAATTTATAAAGATAATATAAGAACCTTCTGTCTCATCTCTATAATAATGGTGCCATGAACCTTCTTTCCTAGCTGTCCAAGTGACTCCACCGTCAGTAACAGTAGCACCTGCAGTAGTAGGCCAAGTAGGTTCAGAACTACCTGAAGTACCAGCTGTAGTAACTTCAAAAACTAACCCAGTATTAACAGGATTAACTGCTCTTCTATAAGTTATTTGTCCTGATTCACTATCTACAGTTTCTGTTGTAGTATATGCTGTACTAGCAGCCCATGCAGTGAATTGACTATCTGTATCTATAGGTGTTGTACCTATTCTTTTAGCACCAGGTCTCTTATATAAACCATATGTGATATCTGGTATAGCATTAATACAGTCCTTAAGTTGTCCTGGTAACTTCATCTGATCAGCTTGTTCAGATATACCACCACCACCATAAGAAGGTATTGTTTGTGTAATTCCTGCCATTAGCGTCTTAGACTCCTCCAAGGTGTATAGGCTCTATAAGTAGAATCATCTGGTAAATCAAACATTGTATTATTAGATTGATTACATTCATATTCTACACAAGTAGCTCTTAGTTGAGCTTCCTGTTGATTTAATAATTGTACTAATTGTGGGTTACCTACTAATTGTGTAGCAGCAGTTGTTGCAGCTTTAGCAGTTATATATCTCCTGAATGTAGAAGGTAAATCTTCAAAAGGTAATAGTTTAGTTACGTCTAAATAGATAGAATCTACATCAGACCAATCGAAAGTATGATCAAGCTTATCATATAAGAATGCTTCTCTTTTATTATTTGAAGTATTTGTAGTCTCTCTTCTTACAACATCATAATGTCTTTCAGACCATCCTTTAGTCACATCCATCTGTAATATATCATCACCTATACCTATCTTACCATTACTATCTGGAGTATATTTTATATTATCTTCTTTGTTAAAATGCCATCCTTCATTCTGTACATCTACATTAGCATCTCTTAGGAGATTATATATGAAAGCTATTTCTGGGTTATCGTATGTACTAGTACCAGTAGTGATAGTACCCAATGTTGTTACAGGAGATTGACCAATAGCTCCCAGGATTGAGTTTACTGCGGAGAGTTCGGTCTCGTTATCAATTGTCGTGGTAGCCATAAAGTTATAAATAAAAAAGGGGAGCGTGAGAACTCCCCTATGTACATTACCATGTAGCTGGAGCAGTGGTTGTACCTGCGTACAGTTCCACAGCAGCGGCTGGGTTTAGATAATCAGCACCCATTGCCAAGCGTCCAAGAATAACATCTCCCTGATAAATCACGGATACGTCACCTGAAGTTACTTGTACTTGAGGTCCGATTGCTTCAACTACACCTGCGGCTTCCTTCTGGAAGATTAATCCACAGCTGTTCGCGAAGTTTGTGCTGTTACCGTAGTTGTTAACAGTCTGAGTTCTTTCATCAGCCATGTCAACATCAACGAATGAACCAAGGTTGCCTGGGCTCACTGTATCAACGTCAGTACCAGCAGATGCACCTGAAGAAGGAGCATACTTAGCACCATACTTAGTGAAGAATGGTACGTTCATGGATTTGTAGATCTTGATTCCGGCGATCTCGTAAACACCCTTACCTGATTGTAGGGCATCTCCTTGCTCGTCACGGTTTACCAAGTAAGCACCAAGTCCAGAACCATCTAGACCCTTAATAAGAGCATAGTATTGGCGAGGGTTCAGTACACCTACACGACCTTCAGAGCTAACTCCCTTTTCATCTAAAGCAGCAGCTGCATCATAGAATGCAGTTACTAGCAAATCTGGATTAAGGGAATCATCTGCATTAGATCCAGCACCAACACGGATTTGTGATCCGCCTGGTTCAACGAAGCCAGACTTACTTACAGGGCTAGGCTTACGTGCAGCCTGTGTAACCTTTCGGAAGATCTTACGATCATAATTCTCAGCTAGAGCATAGCCGATCTTTCTTGAAATTTCTCCCCTTAAATCATAGTGGGCAAGAACTTCATCTAATTCATATACAAATGCACTGGAGATGAGCAAGTCATCACAAGTGATTGTCTTCTCAGCTACTGGAGGAGCATTGTCTGTGTTACCAAGAATGGATCTACCCGGAGTATGATACTCACTTGTGGTACGACCCGTATAGATGAACTGCAAAGATTTGCCGTTCTTTAGGGTACGCTTGGTTACTAGATCCCTTGCAATTGTATTGCGTTGGAATCCTTTAAACAATTCTCCAGAAAATAACTTGAGGAATAAGACCCTACGTTCAGCGGTTGTAAAAGTTGCACCTGAACGGGTCGCATTATTAGCACCTGGTGCCGTCAAGGATGACAGCAAGGCATCATTCTGATGAGCCATTTATCTGTTAAAGATTGTATTGTTTACTTTCTTACGTACGTAATGGTTTGATCATTTTGTTGTGGTCTTTCCCACCGTCTAGACGGCTAAGGGTATCCTGCGTACAGGGCCAAAGCCAATGAAAGAGAGGTCCGACTCTGAGGTGCCTCTCTTCCTATTCAACCTACTAGAGCTTCCTCTAAAGATTGAGGTTCATCATCTACACCAGGTGGTTGAACATCACTAGGACTATTATCCTTATGTTCATCAGGATTGTCATGATGAGATTCTGGTTCAGGTGATAATGATGTGACTGATGCCATCATTGTTGAACTTTGATGTGCCATTAATATTCCTCTGATTGACATGGTGGACAGGATCTACAGTGTTGATGTTCATACATATGTAGACCCTCTACAAAAAGAAAGAACCCCATGATCATGATAAGACACAACCATGGGGATTCTAAGATCTTCATTAGAACTTATACTTGGTACCGATTTTAGTTGCCCAAGAGTTGTCGGTATCACCATCGTTGGTTTGAACTGCAAGCTCGCCATAGAAGTCAAGCTTCTCGGTTGCTGCTACAGTTGCTCCGACTTTACCTGACAACTGGTTGTCGGTATCGTCAGCACCATCGGTTGCTACGATTGCTGGACCACCTTGAATGTAATATCCAAAGCTATCAGTTCCACCTTCATAACCTACATGGAGGTCAGTAGTAGATCCTGTGTAGTCAGCTCCATCGTAAGAGCCGTTGTTCTCCACGTTCACGTAGTACCCTGCGGAAGCCGGTACTGCAACGAGTGTGGAAGCGAGTGCTAGTGCTAAAGTTTTCATTAATAAAAGTTAATTGGTCTTTGTATAAGGCACGCCGCGATACTTTAGTTGGATCTTTTTTTGCATGGATCTTCTCCTTAGTACCACACCCCCGTTCCATGATGTGGTTTCATGCGTTCCCAAAAGGGAATGAACGGACGCGGTTGCCTTCTGCTTCTACTGGATTCGACTTTCCGAGCCGCCTGTTAATTAGCCGAGGGCGATAGTTCGAGTCGGCTCTATACATTAAACTAGATCCATTCCAGTTAAAGGATCTTTCTTTCCTCTATGTTTTTTATTCCATTCATTAATTTCTTCATCCATAGACTTCCGTTCTGTCTTACCTCTATCGTTTAGTTCTCTAGCGTCACGGTAAGAATCATCTTCTAAATATTTTCTAGTAGTAGAGATGTTAACTCCTTCAAGATTACCCTCATTGTGGGCATCTATTTTTTTAGCACCTTTCGATGCTCCTGATTTTTTCATGCTAAATCTAATGGGAAATTGTGTGCGTTTCTCTCGTGCATTACTTCCATGCCAAGATTGGCTCGGTTTAATACATCAGCCCATGTAGGAACTACCTTACCATTAGCATCAAGTATTGATTGATTAAAGTTAAATCCGTTGAGATTGAATGCCATAGTGGAGACTCCCATGGAGGTGAGCCATATGCAAACCACTGGCCAAGTAGCCAAAAAGAAATGAAGAGAACGAGAATTATTAAAGCTCGCATACTGAAAAATTAACCTCCCAAAGTAACCGTGAGCAGCTACAATGTTATATGTTTCTTCATCTTGCCCAAACTTATATCCATAGTTTTGGGATTCGTTATCTGTTGTCTCTTTGATGATGGAACTTGAGACCAATGAACCGTGCATAGCAGCGAACAAAGCTCCACCAAATACCCCCGCAACTCCCAACATATGGAAAGGATGCATAAGGATATTATGTTCCGCTTGAAAGACAAACATAAAGTTGAACGTTCCTGATATCCCCAACGGCATACCGTCAGAGAAACTTCCTTGTCCGAAAGGATATACCAAGAAGATTGCGAAGGCTGCTGAGACTGGCGCTGAGTAAGCAACACTGATCCAAGGCCTCATTCCTAGTCTATAACTAAGTTCCCATTGGCGTCCCATGTAAGCTGCGATGCCAATAAGGAAGTGGAAGACGATAAGTTGGTAGGGGCCTCCGTTGTAGAGCCATTCATCCAAGTTAGCTGCCTCCCAGATCGGGTAGAAGTGCATCCCAATAGCATTGCTGCTAGGGACAACAGCTCCAGATATAATGTTGTTTCCATAAAGTAAAGAGCCTGCGACTGGTTCGCGTATTCCGTCAATGTCTACTGGCGGTGCAGCTATGAACGCGATAATAAAACAAGTTGCTGCGGTTAAGAGTGCGGGTATCATAAGAACACCGAACCACCCCACGTAGAGGCGGTTATCAGTGCTCGTAACCCAGTCACAAAACTCATCCCAATTCTGTAGAGGGGATTTTTGTACTGAGATTGTTGTCATTTAGAATAGTCCTGGTATGATTTGTCCAGTAAAAATATAAGAACCAACTGCAGCCCAGAATCCAATCATAGCCATTTGTCCATTGACTCTCTCTGCATTTTCAAAGTAGTCAACATCTAGAACTTCGACTTGTGGTTCGGTTGCAAATTTATTGTTAGGCATTAGGGGTTAGAATAAATGTACTAGGCGAGGACGAAGTTTCGGGTCGCCACTATAATATTACTATGCGTTAACTTCATTTGTTACTTTTTTTTTAGCTTTCTTTACAGGTGGTAGAGTTACATCGCTTGGTTTCTTTGGACCTTTAGCTCCTTTGATTTTCCCTGATTCATCAGAACCAAGTACTCCTTTTCTTACTCCGTATGACATAGTTTTAAAAATTAAGATTGTCTGAACGTGATAATTTTTCAATAACATCCTGTCTATATGCAGGATCATTGTCGTATCTTCTATCGCTCATAGCTGCAACTAATTCCGCTTGACTTCTGTAAACATCTTTAGTTGTAGATGGTGCTTTACCTTGTAACATTTCTCCCTCGTATCCGTTTGCTTCTTGGTATTGAGACTTTAACCCATTGACTGCTAACTTAATAGCATCAACATTTCCTGTACCTACGATGTTATCAAAGGCAGCGATAGCGTCATCACTTAGATTACTACCAGCCCAATCAACCATCTGTTGATAAGCTTGCTCTCCTCCTGCGAAATTCTTAACTTCATTCACAGTAGATGCTGCTATATCAGATGTAGATTCAGTTGGAGTATCAGGCATGGATGCTTGTACTTCCATGTAAGCTTCAACTAACTCTTTACTACTTAATGAAGAGAACTTCTGAAGTGTTTCTGGAGTAAGTTCACCTGCGTTATTGTACTCTTCAGAAGCTGATGTAATTAATTCAGCTGCTGGACTATACTCTTTAGGACTTTCTTCAGGTTCTTCCGGCAGCACTTCTTCGGATTCACTTTCAGTCTCAGCTTTAGGTGTTTCTTCTTGGCCATCTGATCCTAGTTTCTTTTGTAATTCAATGTATGCTTTCTCTAACTCTTGAGCATCTCTATATTTACCAGCTAATAATTGATCCTGTTCTGCTTCAAGAGCTTCACCAACCTCCAGAGAACTTTGTTCATCTGGGGTTAGTGCATCTCCTTCTGTTACTGTATCAGTACCAGGATCATAAGTTAATGTTTCTGACATAATAATTTATTCTGGTGGGTTAGCTGCCTGCATTCCTATCTGTGAAATGGCTGTAGCAGTATCTAAAGCATCAGGATTCTTATCTGGATCCATAACAGGTGAGTTAGCAAACTGACCTGCTTGATCAATGATAGATGCTTGTGCTTGTTGTTGTTGTGCAGCTTGCATCTCTTGCTGTAACTGCTGTTCAGTCTTAACAAGATTCAGTACGTCAATACCTTGAGCAGCTGCTAATCTTTTAATAGCTTCAGAAGGATTAATGTATCGTCCGATAGCTTCTGGTCCCATTGTCTGTGCAATGGTGGTGATAAACATTGTTAATGCTTCTCTATCCTGACCTCTACCAAGGGCATTAACTCCAGCTACTATCTTAGGATTAACATACTCTTTAGGTATCCTAGGGATAGTATTGTTACGCTGTAGTACTAACATAGTACGGTTCAAATAAGGAACTAAGAACTCAACAGTTAGTAGTGAGAATAATCCACCTAACCCTTTCTCTAATTCCTGTTGTGTTAACCGTACTTCTTCTGCCGTTGTACGTTCACTGTCTCTGATCTGTGTTACAAGGAACGCTTCTAATATTCTTTTCTCTATTTGTGCAGCCAAGTTTGCAGCAGTACCAAAGTCAGCACTCTTACCTACTTGAACTACACCAACATCTTCTGGTCTACCTTGAATGATAGCACCGTTGCCAGCCTTAGCTAAGGTGGCTGGTTTAGTTGTTGCTGATGGTGAGACTAGGAACACAACTTTAGAGGCTACACTAGAGCCCTCTACAAGAGCCTGAGACAAGCCGTTAAGACTTCTCAGGTCTCCTAGGAACTCTTCTACTCTACCACGTCCGTAGTCCTCACCATCCACTGTGTTGAAACGAAGAACTAACCAAGGACTAGCATTCTTCGGAGCTGTGCTGCGACTACCAGGGATGATCATATCATCTACTTCCTGATGCCAAACCCAACGTCCATTACTAGGATCTTGCTTAACACATGTGTATACTTCTGCGTCGTCTTCATCTGAGCCTGTCTTGTTTGGTTCATTAGGTTGAACGATAGCATTAGGCGGCTCAAGACCTAGTACCTTACGACTGATTAATTCTTTTGTTACGATCTCTATAACATTACCATTTCCATCTCTGTTAACAACATATCTTTGAAGTGGAAAATGTTTTAGACCATCCTTACCCATAAAGATAAGAGCATTACCTGATACAATTAAATGTTTCAGTGCTTGGTGTACAACTACTCTATCATTAGATGCAGCGATGTGTTCCATGATAGCTCTCTCTATTTTAGAGAAAGATAGATCAAGTTCACTTCTTATTGATGGGTCTACATCCTCACCAAGCTTATCATCTTTCACTTGTAATTTAAAGAAAGATGTTTGGGGAGGTAACATAGCTAGCATTAATTTAGCAGCTAATGTTACGACAGCTTTAGCGCCTACACTTTGCCAAGGTTGATGGAGATCATATTTAGCACCGCTTCTTCTGCTGTCATGTTGTATGAGATAAGGTAAGGTTAATTCAGAGCACTCAACAGCTGTATCTAAGAAGGCTGACCTATCAGAATTCAGTTGAGAGTATCTTTCACTTGCCTTATAAATCATGGCGTGTTAAGTCCTCCAGTTGTACCTCCAGTAGCACCTGGGTTAAGTTTAATTCTTAAAGCATCTGTGCTTACTTTACTACCAGCTCCTGCTGTTGCTTCTTTTCTAGCACCAAAGCTGACTTGTTTAGCTTCATCTTTATCCACTAGTTCTTTTACATTAGACTTAACAGAAGTATCCTTCTCAACTCTAGGAGTAATTGGTGGTGGTGCTTTTTGCGGCACAGGTTCCGCAGGTTTAGGGAATTTTATGCACATTAGTTTTCTTCTAATTTCTGTTTAACATATGCTACGACACTGGCTTGACCAGCTCGATACATAATGGATGGAAGCTCTTCTTTTGGGTGGACTGGTTGGTTGGGAAACTGTGTCTCAAGATCCTCAACCAACTTTTCTAATCGATCTGAATAGATCTTAAGCGTACTTGGGTAAGTTTGTGTTTGCATGTTCAAAGAATGCTGGCATACGTGCTCGCTGTGTATCAGAAAATTCGGGTGCTTTTCCTTCATACATTAAGCGATCGCTAGCATCCAGCCAAAATTTTTTGTCCAAATATTTATCGAGAGTATTTATACCTAGAGGCTCAACAACCCAGTTAATTGTGGCTTTCCTAAGTTTATCCAAAGAATTAGAAGGACGTAAACCCAACTCAGTACATACAAGACTATTAGTTCCGACGTGGATCTGTTCGTCGCGGCTAATGTCAGCAGATACTGTACGAAGAGCAGCATCCCCATTAAACCTAAAGAAAGGGAGTAGAACAAAGAAGATGGCCCGTTCGGCGACCAAAGCCTTTGTAATAGTGTGATCAGGGTGTGCAATCCAGGCATCTCTTAATTTAATTGCTTCTTTTTCTGCTTTTTCATCTGCGCCATGGGCATCTACCATATATTGTAGAGCAATATCATGGCGAATTTCATCTTTTACATTATCCTCAAGTAGTCGTCTAGCGTTGTCGGGAATAGTCTTCTCAAGGGCTTCCGTAATGAAGGTACCCACAGGTAACTCCATATGACGTACTGCGAGAGCACGTCGTATGGTTTCTTCACTTCCAGGGCGTAGCTCCCCTGGTGTGGCCTGTACGGGAGACCACTTACGCTTTCGTTCGAGTAGTTTATCATAGGGATGTTTTCTCATTATTCTTGACAGTCACATGTTACAGGTTCATTTAAAATTTCCTGTAAGTAATCATCGACTTCAGACTTATCTAATGCTGCATATGCATCGGTCTTATCTTGCGTGTCGCCCATTACTTGTAAGGAATAGTAAAGGGAGGTCTGCGGTGATAGCAGCCACTCTTCCACGAATTCACGATCGTAGGCTACCACATCACTCCAAGAGTTAAATGAGTATCCGTGAAGAAGTCCCGTATTGTCATACATAATCATCAGTTGATCTGCCACTTTCTTGTAAGCATCCCAACCAACTTCACTAGCGATCTCTACATCGCCATAATCATAGCTCTGTACACCAAAGGTACCAGAGTCTCTATCTACCTTCCTACTTATAGGAGGTGCTATCTCAGGTGTGGCTGTAAATCCAGCCAAATCTTTACTCCTGTATGAACAAGAGGCAGTAGGAGCTATAGCAAAAGCTCTCACCATAGCGTTTTCTTCAGCAATATCAGCAGCTTTTTGTATACCTAACATTAAGCTAAAAGCTATCTGATAAGCTATACCAGTACCATACTCGCCGTTATTTACATTCTCTAATTGTTGACCAAACTGTTCATAAGTTACGTGGTACTTTCGGAGGAGGTTGGCGAGGCCGAGAACTCCGAGCCCAACTTGGCGGTCGATATCAGGTGGCAAGTATTCTCCAGTTGCTCCAACACCTGTCCGACTATGGAGGCTGCACAGTTCGGACATACCTTCACTGAAAGCCTGCTCGATGGTGCCAAGCTCACAGGCTGCGAGATTGACATGCTGTAACAAGCATGTTCCACGTGATCGCAGGTAAACCTCAAGACAGACGTTGCCATAGATTCTTTCTCCTTCATCGGTGATTTTTACTTTATTTAACCATATGTCTCCAGATTTTATGCCGTAGAGTAAGGCATCTTTTACTTGATTATCACAGCTTTGCCACCATCCGGCTTCAATATCAACACATCTCTTGACCCACGGGAGCTCGGCTCTAGGAGTATTAATAAACTCAAGAATGTCAGGATGACACAAGTCGAGATGAAGTACCACAGCACCGTTCTTGTAGATGCCTCCGCGTCTGAGTGTTTCATTGAGTGATGAGTAGATTTTACCGAAGGATACTGGGCCAGAAGCTGTAAGACCCTTTCCGTTTTCTGCTCCTTTGGGACGGAGCTTTGATAAATGCACAGCAACTCCTGCTCCATAGCGGAGTCCGTGGCTGACGTATCTCCAGCTTGCTTCAATTCCATCTTTTCCCTCCATAGAATCCTCTACGACAAAGACGGTGCAAGATACTGGGAGTCTTGATTCTGGGTTATCCAACCAAGATTGGACCCGACCAGTGCGGGATATAAGTTCAGCAGTCATTTTAAACTAAATCAGATAGATCAGGTGGTTTGTAGTTCGGTCCTTTTAAGACTTTACCATCTTTCTCTCGGCGTATTGGTTTACCGTCCTCTCCGAGTTTGGACAAATTACTTATATGTACTCTGTTTAGAGCTTCATCTAGAAACCAACCCATATTCTCAGCATATTGGTAGCATACATAGACTAAATCAGCAAGTTCTTTTAAACATTCTTCTTGAACATTCTGACCATGCTTAAAGAGAAAACCATCGGCTTCAAGGAACTCTTTAAATTCCTCAACTATAAGATCCTTCTGATACGACCTCGTCATACGTGAAGGATCGCTCTTGACCCCGTATTTCGATCGGAATTCCTTCGCCTGCTCTGATAGAAAGGTTCTCTTCATGCTCAAGTTCATTCTGTAAATAGTGGATTGCTTTTTCTAAGTCTTGTATCTTGCTATCCTTATAACCTGCTCTGCAGATATACTTAATAGCATTGCCGAGATGGAAGTTTAGTTGTTGGTCTCTAATAAAATCCCAAACAGCGGTGCTCCCTCGGTTGTAGTAATCGGGTGGGTTGGCCATTGTTTTACTAAATTAATCATTGAATTAGCGAGAACAAAATTCTGCTTCTGTAAAGCTAGAAAGACAGTGATGATGTCTTTTTTATCAACTTCACCACTGTTTAATCTATCTTCAAGCAGCCTCATTTTCAGATCCTGCTCCACTGTTAACTTTGTAACTGGAGGAGGGGGTCCATAATCTCGGTTTTCTAGTCTTGAAGTCATAATCTTTGTTAGTTAATATACGAGCTAGTCTAGCATTCATTAAAGCATCTTCTTCAGTAAGATCTTTCTCTTCAAATGCTTCAACTACCGTTTTCCAAGAGTAACCCTTTTTATTGAAAAGAGCCTCAGCACGTTTAACACCGATTCCAGGAACACCACTGTATCCGTCAGTGGAATCTCCGGCACAAGTTTGTATAAGATGCCATTTAGCACCTTCTTCAGGCGTGATTGTGAATGTTTCATCGAAGTTATATAGTTTGCCTGGTATCTGTCTCATATCCTTATCAGGAGAGGCTATTATATTACCAGGATTTTTAGTAGCATATATACCCATCGCATCATCTGCTTCGAGTCCAGGTTTACGGATAACCTTATACTCTTTCTTTAAAGCATTGATGACACGTTTATAACCACACGGTTTCTTCCGATTACGGTGGCCTTTATATTCGGGCATAATTTTTTTCCTAAAATTCTCACTATGAGAAAAGAATAGGATTAGAGAAGCGAATGACCCAAATTGGTCTTGTAATTTTGTAAGCTCTCTCTTGGTTGCTGAGTATGCGTCACTAAAATTAGAGGTAACAAGAATAACATCATCGTTAAAATCAATTTCAGTTTCAGCTGCAGCGCATGCCTTATAGACGATAAAGTCTGCATCAATTAATAGTTCCATTTAGGTGGTTAAGTTATTGTACCAAATTAATGTACATCAGCCCAAGTGTTTCCAGTTTTAGATTCTGCAGTGACTGGACATCTCATCTTATAATACTCTCCAGCTAAAGCAGCTGAGAATTCTAGTAAGAATCTTAAGTCCTCTTGGTCTTCTTCTTTGCATTCAAATTGTAATTCATCATGAACGAATGCAAGTTGGTTAATATGTCTAGGTAATTTTTCATGTGTTAAAACCATCCATCTTTTTGCGATGACTGCTGACGATCCTTGTAAGAGATAGTTGAGGGACTTATGCCGCGAGTCAACGAGGATACGACGGTGGTCGAGTCCATAAACATAACCTCTCTCACTTTTCTTGTGTACATCCGCCAATAATTCCTTAAGTCCAGGAATCGCATCAACGTATGCTTTCCTGATCTCCCTTCCTTTCTTCGTCGCTCTCTCCTCCGATAATTGTTTATCATAAGAGTAACCTATTTTGGTATCCCCAGCCCCGTAGAGGAAGGCGTAGGTGACGGTTTTGACTTGCTTTCTGGTGATTCCAATACGCTCGGCGTTTGTGGCGTGGATATCTCCGGTAGTGAGGATTCGGGTATAACGTCCTTGATCATATCTGGCGAGATAGTGGGCAAGCATCCTGAGCTCAATACCGCTAAGGTCGGCACCCACCATAACATGGCCAGGTGTCGCCTTGAATAATTGTCTAAATCTTTCATCTGATGGTACTTGTGCAAGATTGGGTTTTCTATGAGCACACCTAAAAGTAGAGGTGGCTACTGAGCAGTGGTGGTGAATCCTAGACTTCGTAACAAGCTTCTGCCATGCGTTCACGCCTTCGGATATCATCCCTAACTGCTTCGTCAGATCCAGTAGTTTCAGAAAATGGAGAGCTATATCCGTCCCAATATCTTTTAGTACTGTCTCGTTTATGACTGGCTTTCCTGTTGAGGTCATTAATGACGGAATCCAACCATAATGTGTTCGTAGTATCCATGCTATATGATCTCTTGAGGTGGGATTAAGGTCTTTTAATTTGGTACTTGAAGCACCAGCGACCAAGCCTCTGGTCCTATTATTTCGCTTAGGAGTGAATAATGGTCCTGCAATGTAAGGGTGCCTGTCTCGAAGTAACTTAGTAGTTTCTTCATACTCTCGTCTGAGAGTCGATTCAAGTTCCCATGCAGCGCGTTCATCAAAATACCATCCATGGATTTCCTGTTGTGTAAGTATATTTGCAACCTGATGTTCTAATTTGACCCAATCAGGTAAGGGTGGAAATGTTCGCATAACTTTTTAGTTACAATAACATCTTGTTTACAGTAGTCTTCCATTTCTTGTGACCATTCTTTCCAATCAGTTCCCTGACCAAAATCTCCTTTATGTTCACCTAATCTGTGTCCATATGCCTCAAGAGAATGACGACCGAATAATTTACTTGGTATCTTATCATTCTTCTTATCTATATCCAATAAGTTAGGATAATATAACCTAGATAGAATAAGAGTATCCACAATAGTACCGCTAGGATCAAACCAAGGGTAGATGCGTTTGATAACAGGTATGTCAAACCCAATAATGTTATGACCAATAAGGACATCAGCACATTCGAGCCAGGTAAGGGCTGTAGTGATCGAATAGCTGCTTGCCATCGGTAGGTCTTTTGGATTCTCCGCATACGGTTCATCATTAAACGACTCTGTGATATCCTCTTCGCACCAATGGAGTGCAACACAGTGGATTTGGGTAGCATCATTTAGTAGTCCGTTCGTCTCCAGGTCGAATATTACTGCCCCCACCTCTCCAGTGATAGGTTTTGTCAACAAATCTGGCACGTTCTACTGCCTCTTTACTAGGTGGGTTAGGTCTAATTAACTGAGCTTTCTTATCTTCTTCATTATTGAATTTATACCATGGGTGTACATAGTGTTCGTATATATCTGCCCTAGTTGTCTCCGAAGGGTGAATGACTTCATGTTTAGAAGTCCGTTGTTGGATTGAATTCGGGTTCAGTTTCATGTTCAGTAAATCTGCATGTGGACAAATCATAGTTTAGAGTACATGCTACACCAACCTCGCCTGAATAGCGATTTTTAAGGACTCTAACAGTCGTAGGCTTTCGTTTATCTCCGCATTGCTGATCGACTTCGAGGGCAATGACTTGATCTGAAATTTGAGCGATGCTGTGAGATCCTCTAAGCGAGGACAAACTAATACGTCCTCCTTCTTCATGGCTGTGCTTGTCATTACTCGCCCTCCTTAAATGCGAGACTAAAAATAGTGCAATACCTGTACGTTCTACTAAACTACGTAATCTGGTCATCGTAGTATCTATCATTCTTCTCTCGTCACCGTCTAAACCAGACAATAATATACTGAGGTGATCTAAAATAATTACCTTACAGTCAAGTCCGGCGGCAAGATATTCAATCCTGTTATAGATGATATCAGGATCAAAACTTCCAAACCCATCAAACAAGTAAAGATTCCAATTGGCAATACTATTTGAAAAGGCGGTGTCAAGTTCTTCCTTGTCATGTTCTCCGATATGTAAGTTCTTACCAACAGCTGTGGACATCAATCCAAGTGCTGTTCTCCTATTACTTGCTTCAAGCTCCAAGATCCCAACTGATTCCCCCTTGCAGAGCAAGTGAGTTGCAAGGTGGCGCATGATTGAGGTCTTTCCTGAGCCAGAACCAGCAGTAAATGTTGTAAGTTCGCCGTACCGGATCCCGTGTAGTTTCTCGTTAAGTCCTTTGAAAGGATACTCATGATCAAATGCTTTCTGTGGTGTGGTTACCAGATCCCTAAGAGTTTCTGCATCAACGATTCCATCAGGTCGGAACGGCTTAGCGTCCCATATTGCTTTTCGTATCGCTTCAGCATCCGCATTTTGGAGAGCGTCTGAAGCGTCTTTGTAGCCCTGTAAGCGAGCAATCTTGACCTTGCCAGGTGGAAGGACGCTTGCCGCCTCCTCCGCCGCTTTACGGCCAACAGAGTCGCCGTCGAAGAAGAGAACAATCTCTTCGTAGCCCTGAAATAGGGGGATCTGTTTTTGGACATCTTTTTTTGCAGCAGCTGCCCCATGGGGTAGAGATACCATTGGCCATCCGGGCATAGCTTCGTAACAGCTGGCGGCATCTAGCTCACCTTCAGTAACAACAATACGTTTACCGCTACTAGGAAACAAATGCTGACCAAATAAGGTATCAGTGGAAACTCCTTCATAGG
>VTLG01004023.1_pt1 | contig 47398 bp, 71 predicted proteins | sample 4694571 | NCBI WGS metagenome assembly VTLG01 (sample SAMN12604809, study PRJNA352737) | marine metagenome | biome: ENVO:00000447; feature: ENVO:00000209|ENVO:00000569|ENVO:01000036; material: ENVO:00002151; isolation source: viral sequences binned using virsorter ... | reverse complement strand
CCTAATACAAATGCGATCATAGATTGTCCCTCTGAATGTAATTAATCTTACCTATCAGTTGTTGTAACATACGATAGATATTACCACTTTCATTAACATTTAAGTCATCATAGTTAGATAGATTTTCCAACACTAATAACTTCAACAAAGATAACTCTTCCTTAGAGAATGTTCCCCTGTTAAGTGTAGCATTGAGTTGTTCAATTTGGTTCATAATGTTTATACTTAGTTGTGGAAATGTGGAAAACTAATTGATACTTAAGGATCGTAACTTAAGTCGAATTCTATTTCATATTCCTCGTATTCTACCTCATCATAGTTATCATCAGGATCATACAATCTGTTAAAGAAAGTAACACTATCTTCGGGACAATATGTAATGAATTTACATACAGAACTAGGTGAAGATTGTTTCATTAAAGTAATACTTTGTCCAGTCATTTTCTCTTCCCTCCTTTATACTTTCGAGATGCAATTTGTCCGAGGTTTTCAACATAAACCTCTTTGACTCTTTCGTTATCTTTCAGTTGTAGCAATTCTTTCCAATTCCAGTTACTTGGTTGGACACAGTTAGTATCATTAACTGTGAAGTCTAAAGTAACTCTATATCGTGTAACATGCGGTGTTTGAACTGACATGAATTACAAGAAGAATGAAGGACTTAATTATTATATAGGAGGGTTTATTAAATGTCAATTAGTTATCACGATTACTTAACGTAAGTTATCAATTAGGGAGAACGATTAGGTCTTGTGAGTGTTAAAAAATTTGCGGCGTTCGTCTCGAAAAGACTCACATAATGAAAGACTAATAGAAGGAGATAATTATAAAGAATTACCATGAAAATGGATCCTCCTCGTTATCACTTTCCTCAACACGATTACAATCCCAATCTAATAACTTCTCATCCATAATTAAAGACTCATTAACAACGTCTGGGATCCATTTGCGTGGGTGTTGATAACATTTAACACGCAAAGTTACCTCGTATTCTTTATACTCGGTAGGGGTGATTGTAGGACTCATTGACATAAATCCTCAAATCTTTGTCTTGCGATTGATTCACATTGTTCTTCATCATACTGTGGAAAGTATTCATCAAGAACTTCTTCGTAGATAGTTTCTAGGATAGATTCATGGTGTAAAACTGACATTTAGTGTTCCTCCTGATTAATAAATTGTGGTGGTCTTTTCGTGTTCATAGTAACAGCGAAATGGTGATTATATAGTCTATTTTGTATATCTTCATCCCACGAGTTAATATCAATCACTTCTTTAATTATGGTTTGTCCGTTGTTAGTTATTACCTTTAATATCTTATCTTCGATTAACTTTCCCATCCAATTCTTTGTGGGATAGTAATCAACAACTGTTTGAAGATTAGGTGATGTTAATTGCATTATAACGCACCTCCTGATTGATAGATAAGGTTCCAATCGTCACCAGTTCTTATATAACCATTCTCACTAAGTATAAACTTATCAAGAATATTAACGTCTAATTCTTCATCATCAAAATCAACTTTTCCTGCACTATATACACCCCACTCACTCAATTCTTCTTGGAATTCTTTCCAATTAGAACACACACATGCGACATTCTGAAAGTTATCAACCTGTAGTATTCTTTGGATCAATCTTGATGTTTTGTTTTGCATAATAACCTCCTTAATTAAGAATACATTTCTAAATCTTCCATCACTCTATGAAGTGCGGATAGACAATCTACAATATCAACTTTATAATCAGTATGTTCAATTACGTTGAAAAACTTTGTATATAACCTGTAAAAATCATCACCCTCGGTAACACTACGATCTTCCATATCAAAGGGTAAATCGTTAAGAAGTGTTTGAAGTTGTTTAACACTTAGTTTAGTAGATTGTGACATAAGAATGATTAGTAAAGGACTAGGATTGTAGGAAGTAAGTTTTAACTATCTCAGAGGGATTAGAAAGTTGTTCATAAACTTCTGAAGAAAGTGTTGAACTCAACTTCTCATTTAGTGGTTCTTTTTTGATTGTTACTGTGTAACGATCATCACCACATTTGAAAGTTGCAGACATTTAGTAAAGAAATAAAATGACTGTGGAATTCCTCCACTCTTTAATAATACATCATTTAGGGGACAAATGGGGAATATATGGACACTTAAATTAGTGTCACATATTTTTCCTATTCTTCCTCTGGATATGGTAAGGATAGAGTAATAGTAACTGTGTCTGTATTATCCTCGTAGTTTAACACTTTAACAGGACAATCATTTATCCATTCATTAAACTTAGTGTAGTCATCTTTACGAACTACATTAATAACTACTTCATCTGATTTTACTGTTTTCATAGTTGAATAACCTCCATAATAGGAACCATGTAATCTATGTACTCTTGAATCATATCATCATTTCTATCATCTAAGATTGTAAAGTAATCCTCTAAAATCTCATTTAGTAGATTACTTCTATGTTGAATAGAGTTGTTAGATAGGATGAATTTCTTTATATCATCCTTTAATTCTTTAGTATAACTTCTCATTTAACCTCTACTACTTCATTGTCTAAATTATCAATTAACTCATCTAATGTTTCCTCATCAAATGTATATCTAATCTCATCTTTTAACTCAATTTCTGATAACTTATCATAGTCATCTATAAGAGTATCTCTAACAAATTGTTCCAATGTTTTTACATCCATACTATCAGTAATTAACTCAACATACTGTTCAATTAGATCATTTCTTTGAGAAGAAGTTAGTTTTGTCATTGTTAATAAGTCCTATAAGGGTGAATAACATTACTTACACTATCTAATACATTTGATGTAAGAATTCTTGCATTTGTTCTTAGATTAAATGTATTAGTTAGTAGAAAGATTGCAAGGATAATTGTACTAATATTTCTCATAATTACTTCCCTCTATGTGATAATGAACCTGCATAATTAATCTTATTAAATATCTCTGTTTTGTAAATGTTCAAGAGTAAAGGTGTATCAACCTCGGTGAAATCATCCCACTCTGAAACATAATCTTCATTATCAAAATCACCAGTATTATCTACAAATGATGGACAACTTTTGAATTCATAGTTATCATCAACCCAAAAATGTCTTCCAAATGTTTCACTTAAGTACATAAATTAACCTCCTAAACTAATACAAATTGTGGATTCTCAAGTATAATATCTCTTACTCTTTCTCTATCTAAACTATCACCACCACCCCAAGAATAATGAACATATTCTAAATCTCCCTTTTCAATTCTCTCAACATATACATTAAATGCGTTAAATATGTCTTTCTTTGTTAATCCTTTTATTGGATATAATGGATCTTCATTACCATAAAATGACCAAACATAGTCAATAAATTCTGTTAAATTGTTCATAAATTAACCTCCTAGGTAATTGTGAAGTGTGCGGTATGGTTTATAATTATATACACTACTTTCAACTGGTTTGTTATACTTTTCCTGAAGAGATTTGTACTCTTTAGTTGTTAGTATAGGTGGGAGATTAGGTTTTTTAGTTGTCATCATAATCAGGGAATTGCTTAAGGTGTGCTTCAGATAGTGCGAAAACCATTGTCCAAACTTTCTCTCCTGAGAGTCTATGTTCGGTACAAATGTATTCAACTGCATCTTCAATTACGTCCTTAACTTCTAACGCATCTTGTTGAAGATTTTCTGGAATGTTGTTACTCATGGAATGAAATTGCAAGTGAATAGTAAAAAGAACTAAGGATTAACCCCTAGTTCTAGTCAGGAAGTGACCTGATCTTAGTAACGATAGAATCTACTCTATCCTCAACTGAAATTCCACCAATTAACTCATCTTCTGTTGCGTCATCATTCTGATAATGAATGTAATCATCCATTGACGCATAGATGGTTTCCCACTCTGACTCGGTAAAGAATCCCTTGATAGTCTGTAACTGATCGTAGGAATAGTCTCTTACTGATGTTTTCATTTAAATGAATCCTTTTGTGTGGTACTCTCTTATTATACATGAAAAAACCCCTCGTTAGAGGGGTTGTGTGACACTTTGTAGAGTGGTTCAGTTGGATGGGTTGAAGTGAGAATTGTAAGAATCTTTTACATAGTTATAAGATTTAACAACAAATGGTTTAGAATTGTTGTAACCTTTAACTACATCTTTCCAGAGTTCTTTTACTTCCCAAGAGTGAATTTCCCATCTAACCTTTATATCGTTCTGATAATCTTTCAAAGAAAGATTAGGTTTCTCAGGACGTACATTTTCAACAACTTTGATATCTTCCACGACAACTTTTGCAGTTGTTTTATTTAGTTTAGGGGAAGAAGTTGTTGGTTTTGTTGATACTTTACGAGTGCGTCTTTTCCTTGAAACTGTGTTAGTTTTCTTTGGAGAAGTGGTTGCAACTGTCATAGAGTAGCATTAATTCGTTTGTACCCTTATATTATAGTGATTTTTGGGAACAATGGGGTAAAATGTGGTCACTTTATCAACTGTCACACATTTTATCGAATATATCGCTTCTCTGTGGTAGCATATTCGTGATCCCATTGTAACATAAGTTTATATATTACATTATCATAGAATTCTTCTGTTTCATCATCATTATATTGATTATTTTCTATTAATCCTTGTATTAAACCAGACAATTCTTCTTCATCTAGTTTATACTTAGTGGGGTAAGATGTCATTGAATTAATCATAGATAATCGGTGCGATATTTGAAAGATGGTAATTTATTGCATAGCGATTGTAATACTTCGCTATCACAATCATGCAAAGATGATACGAAATTAGTAACAAGAATGTCCTCTAATAGTTGGTACTCATCTTCACTTAAGTTGAGTGTAAAATAGTTCATGCAGATACTTCCATCCATTTAATAGGGTTACCAGTTGTTAGTTTCCAAATGTAAATTGGACAACCTTCGTTATCATTAGACCACTTATATGCAGTCTCTTTTGCTTCATCAAATGACTCAAATTGTCTATTGTAAGTATCATCATAGTTGAAACTAATTGTTAGTGACCATTTCATTTTCTCACCTCCAAAATAACACCATCATCTAAATCTGCAAGATAACCTAACTTTTTAATGATAGAATCTATCTCTGGTGTTACATTATCTACCTTACGCAATATATCAATTAATATATCACATTCAGTTGAGTTAGGTAGAAAATCCACAGGAACTTCAGTTTTATTATGATACAAATATGGTTTATCTGGTGTTATAATAACCTTCGCATCTAACTCACTATTTGTTGCATTAGGGTTCGCAGTTTGTTTATAAACAAACTCTCTACCTTCTGATTCTGAATCCCAGAACTTTTTCCATTCTTTAGGATCATTTGTTACATCTTTAATCATTTAGAATTTTCCTCCAGTATTATTAATGTCAATGAATGTTTCTTCCTTATCATCATCAAGAATTGATCCAACTAGGACTTCATATTCCTTGACTTCATTATCACTTAAACGATAAACATAGTCATCAACTATTTGTTCTAATACAGACTTATCTTCATCCACTACAAATATAAGATCTTGAGTCAATTCTCTCCTTCTCTTTAACTCTAATTCTCTTTCTTTGGAAATGAAAGAAGTGTTCATAAGTCCTCCAAATGGTTACATAGTAATTTTACCACAAAAAAAGGGAGGTTTTACCCTCCCTTGTGACACTTATTTAACTGGTTCAGGTGTTAAGTAATCTCGTACAAATTCCTCTTCTGTCTTATCAGGAATATCATAAATTTTACCTACATTTGTATCAACATCATAACAAGTCCAGTTATCGTTATTAAAAATATAACCATATTCTGCACCACAATTATTACATCTTTCATAGAATTCTGTGATAGAATAATCTAATTGTGGAGGACAATCTTCACCCCTTTCACTATAATATAGGGGACGAGGATTCTCTTCAGTTTCTTTATTATCCCAGTCCATTCTTGTCAATAAAGATGATATATCACCACCATCAATTAACTCACTAATTGAATTTTTATCTTTAAATAAGTGTTCCAAAATAACACCGTTGTACTCAGGATATCCATCCCAATGACAATAAACGGAGACAATTCCTCCATTTAGTTGTAATCCAATTCGTGATCTTGTTCCCATGTTTGTTATAATTAGTAAGTGAAAAAAAGGAGGGGATAGTTCCTTTTTATTTTACAGAATCGTCATGTGTTTGCTTCAATGTCAAACTAGATTCCAACCCCTATTTATTATTTAAATTATGAATTTCCCTCCACATAAGCATCAATTACCTCAAGAAGTTCTGCACCAGTTTGTGCATCTTCCAAAGAATAAAGTAGATCTTCTTGTGCGGACTCAGGTGCGAATTGAACTGACATTGTAATAATAAAATAAACAACAATACCCAGTTTTAAGTCATTTGATAGGACTAAAATAAGGGATTGAAAATGAGGTGCATCATCCGACTTAATTTAATAAGAATACTCTTTACAGATACAATCTCAATCCCTTAATTATAAATTAGATGGATCAGATTCCATGAAATTTTGTGATGGTCGTATTGAAATTCTCTCTGCGATTGCTACAACCAAATCCATAGAAATATCACCATCAAAGGTACAAGAACCATCAGGATTCTTCTTACCTAGTTTATCACAAACTGCATCACCAATTACTTCCATTAAAAACTCATTTAACCGAGGAAAATCATCCTCTATAAATGAAATAACTTCAGGAACTAACGCATCAGCAAGTTTAGAAATAGTTTCTTCAGATAATGATGACATAGTATAAAGAAAAATTGGGAGGTGGCGGAGGAATCGAAGAATCACCATGAAAGGTGCTTCACCCTATCCTAACTCATTTACTGAGTCTAATTAAGGGTAGAGATTCTAACGATCTCCTGACCACTCTTATATAATACATGATTTTGAGTGGTTTGGGGGAAAAGATGGACACTAATCAAAGTGTCACATGGTCTATCTCTTCCAGTCCTGTCTTATAGTAAAGTTTGCATAACTAAACTGTTTTCTATTAACTAACTTATAAGTCCCATACTTATTTGACATAACATAACCTTCGTGACTACATTCTGTATCACCAATATAACATTTAACATCCTCAAATGTCTCAATACCTTCCATTAATATAAGTTTAATCTCACGAACAAAGTTATACAAATAAAATAGATTTGCATGAAATCCTGTCTCTTTCGCAAGATCATGTGGATTTAATTCTCTCTGTTCTCTGATAAAGTTATTAACAATAGTTTTAATAACTTCACCCTCTTTCTTATCAGGAAACTTAACAAATCTTACTGAAGTCTGTGCAAGACTGATTAGTAAATCTAATTTAATATCTCTATGAGTAATCTTCGCATCCGTTGATAAGAATTTAACCTCTTCTGCAACTGCATCTTTATAATTAAACTCTGCAATCATATCTTTCATAGTATCACCATGATAAGAAGTATGTGATGCAAATACCATATCTTCTTCTACATTATCATTGAAAGAGTATGTAATTGTATTTGGAGTATATACACTACCACCACCAAATCCTATAAAATCACCTTGATAAACACCTTTAACTCTTGGTAGTTTCTCTAAACATAGGTGAAGTATTGATGCGACATTAGGTGTATGTCCATGATGTACTTCTATATCATAATGAGTATAATTTATCTTAACTTTTACCTTATTAAATACACTCTTCGTACCTACAAAAAACTTATTATTTTCAGGATTAATTCCCCAAACAACCGCAGGAGCACCGTCATACTTTACTGACAATTCACTACTCTTTTCCTTAAGGAAATTAAGGATCGTTTGAGAACCTTCCTTACCTTCGTTAAGGATAGAATCTTCAGGATGTTCGAGGTGTTTGTTTTTCATACTTACAGTATGACACAGAATCCCACCAAATTCAAGTGGTCTTGTGACACTTCCTGAACTGTCTAACTGACTTGTTGTTTTCCTTGTCTTTTTGTGTTAATCTCTATTTTCTTAGATCCTCTATCAAAACAATCCTGTAACTCTTCAACTGCATCAACATTTACTTCATTCTTTTCTTCAGAATAGAAGAATAATGCTTCAGTTAAGAGATTATATTGTTTGTTAGTTAGTTTCAAATTGAGTTGATACATTTCACTTCAATGGTATATTAAATGCCATAACGGTTCGTTTAACATTTGATGTGTTAATCGTTGCCTCATGGAGAAGCGTAGAGGGAAATAAAAGTATATCTCCCTCATCAACTTCTGGAATAGATTCTTGACTAAAACCAGTCATAGGATCAAGAAATGGTGAATAGAATTTAGTTGCTTTATGTACAGTTTTATCAAACTCAACATATAAACAACATGATATAAATCCAATACCATGATTATGAACACTATGATATTGTCCTTCGTTATAACTTTGTGACCATAATTGCCATTGTTGTTCTTTAGGAGTACATAACAAATGTTCTCTACTATGAACAGAATTGACTGGTAATGGTGCTATAACGTGACCCTGATTGAAAATGTCATTGAAATCATCCTTAAGAATGTTTATCCAGTCATCAAAATAATCTGGATTACCTTTTCCTGTAAAGAAATCACTTTGCACTTCAGATTGTAACACATCATCAGAAGAAAAGTCAAGTAATTGCAATAGTTTAGGTTTCTTTTCTTCCCAATTAGTTACACTATACTTATGAATGTTTAGTTGAAAAATAGGTGCAGTTGCAATTAAGTTCATTTGTTTCTTTTAATCCTATCTTTCTTTCTCATGGGTGTTCCTTTTCCATACTTCAGATCTTTCTTTAATTTGTCTAGGTATTTCAAATGTTTTTTGAGAGGATAAACCATGTCTCTAATTTCTTTTAGAGTACGTTTATCATCCCTATTTGTCACATTACCCTTTTTCCTCCTTATAATAAATGTTTATAATGTCATAACCAGTTTTCTCTGTGATTTCATCAAGTAAATCATTATCGTCATCTGATTCATAGACACCGAGTGCTAAATCTCTGACTGCGATTTCTTCATCAAATGTAAGTTTGTCATTATTGTAGTCAAACTCAATATCAGATACATTGAATAATTTCTTACTCATTCTTGATCCTCCCATACTATTTGGTCTATTGGTAATTCATCAAGATTCCAGTTTGTAAGATCATCCATAAAAAACCATTGTGATGAATCATCTTCAACCGCCATTTCTGACAGTATTGCTTCAGCATCTTCCAGTCTCAATTCATTAACTAATTTCTCCATTCTAGTTGCATATTGTGTTTCAACACTATTAATGCAGTTGTTACGGATTCGATCAATTTGTTTCATTTTACTGAATAAGTTTCGAGGGACGTTGTTGTAACTTAAGGTAAGTTTCTTGTTTAGTAAAGTTAGAACCACCAGAGTATTCTGATGTAGATAAATTAACAGCAACTGTCACAAGTATTGCAGTCATTATACCACAACCTATGAGAATTACTGTGGAATTGTTGTTATCCATTATTCTACTTTCCAATGTTCGTTACCTTTATTAGGAACCCAAAAGTAATACTCTCTAGTCAATGCTTTGAGTTGAAAGTATTTAATTCCGTCCTTAATTTGCTCATTTTCAACAGTACAAGTATGGAATTGATCCATATATGTTATAAAGCGATTCTTCGCCTTAGATGTTAGTGGAGTCACGCAGACTCGTTTCGTTTTAGTCTTGACTGTCATTTTAAGAGACTTGACATGCTTTAGTTTAACATATAATGTGGAGTATGAACAAGAAATATGACGGTTTATTAACCGTCACTTCCTGACTACACTAACCGCAGGTTCTCCCTTATTAAAGATAGTATCCACGACAGTTTGTAATCTCCTCTCTGTACTTATACCAACATTGTTATAAACTGGTATAAACATCTTACCAAAAGGTTTCTTATACCCATCAAAATCACATGGTTTCAAGTTACCACTATCAATATTCTTGATGTCTTCTTTATGTAGTCTGATTACTCTACCAATAGTTTGACTCATGGTAATATAATCAAGATTCCTCATAAGAATACATGAAGTTAATCCACTAACACTAATACCTTCAGATAGAATTGAATGATGAAACATGATAAACTTCTTATCAGGATTTGCACCCCATTCATTCATAATTTTGAAGAACTTATCTCTGGAAACTTTAACCCCATTGATAATTGCACCAAATTTAGATGTTATCCAAAGAACATTATATTTCAAAGAATGACACTTTAATTGGAAGTCAGTTTGTGTGATTAGGTTACTAATATCTCTGGTAGATTTCGCAGTAACTAACACCTTCTCCATATTATCTTCATTCTTCAAGATATTAATTAGTGTCTCATTATCTCTCACATGAGTATCACCATAATGGTTAGAATACTTTACTGATTGAACTTTAGGAGGGATAATATATCCTTGTTTAATGAGATCTGGTGCAGGAACAGATACTATTTCTTTACCAAAAATAGGTTCAAAGTTCATCCCTACCTTATTAGGTGAGAGTGAATGTTTAGGTGTTGCAGTAAAGAAATAACATCTAGTAGTATTATTTGAAAAGAACTCAACTTCCTTTACAAAGTTAATCTGAGTTGCATTATGTGATTCATCAAAATATATTGTATCTACATCAATGTTAGACTCTCTTACTCTCCTAAGAGAATGATATGTTGTAAAGACTAACTTATGTCCTTTAGTTCCTTTATTCCAATAATATATGTCTTCTATCTTTGTTGTTGATTTATGATCTGTTTCTCCACTATGTACATGAAGAACAGATACATTTTTAATAATTTTCAAGAACTCTTCTGAGAGTTGTTCTGCAAGTAGGATTCGAGGTGCAACAATTACTATGGTTTTATCACCTCTAGTACCCAAATTGAATAGGATACGTTCTGCATCCTTAATCATACATAGAGTCTTTCCACCACCAGTAGGAACAATTATTTGACCTTTACTGGTATGTTTCATCACCTCTAGTATTTCAAGTTGATGTGTTCTAAGGGTCATCAATGAATTTAACCAATAATAATATTATACATGAAAAAACCCCCTAATGGGGGTTAGTGTGACAGTTTTAGAACTGTGCGAGTAGTTTCTTAGTTTCGGGATCGAACTCTTCTCTTATTGCAGATGTTGGTAACCAATCCTCTTCACTTGTTTCTGAAAGTTGTTCCAGAACATCATAACCAAGATCAAATTCATCCATAATAAAATAGCAATTTAATAAAGAAAATGAGAGAGTGGGTCTAACTCATCTAGGTTTCACCTAGGAGACCAAATTTACCTACTGGGAATCGCTTACACCTGAACCCCTACTATATCTAAAGGAATGAGAAATTGCAATTTCTCTTCTGTGATGCCTTAAAATCAATTAAGTTTTAAGGTCTGCTCTGTGCATATCCCTTGATGTTTCGGGCAGTAGAACCACATATCTCTCATGTGGTATTGGACTTACAACTACTTCAACTATGCAGTATGCCAAGAATTGGGTGGGGAGAGAAAAAGGGGAGTATTCCTGTTAGGGACCACTCAATAGGGGGAATAAATCCTTGCCCCTTTTGTCTCTCCATTATTATAATACCCTATAACCTAGAATATTGCAACTAGGTGTGTGCCACTTATCCAACTGGTGGCGCATCTGGGTGAGGAGCAACATCTGCATCCATATCAAATTTCTCTGATGCAACCTTAGCACCAGATAGTGCATTGATCTCTGTCCATGCTGCTTTAATATCTTCTTGTTGTTTGAATAATGCAGAATTTAGAAAACCTTCTAGTGAAGATATTCTCTCATCAAGATTACCAACAGTCTGTGATAACATCTTAACTTGTTTAGAAAGTCTATCAATACCTTCTAACTTGACATTAAGTTTCTTATCTTGATCTGATGTTAATGATTCGTATGCCATAACTAATAACTTAAGTGTGATTATTTAGTGTAAATTAACCAATCGGTTTTCTCTACCGATTCTCTGCAACACATACAAGTTAATCCACTCCATGAAAAATGATATACTTTGGATGTTTGCGAACAAAGAGGGCAAGTTATCCACTTACCCTCTCTTCCTGCTCTAGTGTATCTGGTTACATTCATCTGTTTAGAAATAAAATAAGTCCTCTAATAAACATAGCAGCGAATAAAACATAATATACCCACATAATAGTCATTCCAATTTTATTATGGAGTGACCCTCGTACATATTGTGTTTCACCTTGACGATCCCAACCGTCCATCATATATTCACTTGGGTCAATCTTTCTTCTCATCTTAAGTAAAGGTATCCTCCTGCCCAATCACAGTTTGCAAGCATTGCTTCACGTTGTCTGATGATTCTCATATCATATCTTACATGTTTAGCAGGAGATTTCCAAGAAGCAGGTTTATAAACTTCACCTGTCTCTTTATCAACAAAAGCATGAACACTTCCTACTCTACCATCATCAACCTGAACAATCTTATGATATTTCCTACCACTCTGTATATGGAATTCCATATTTGACTCACCATCCTGTAATCGTTGGATTCTATCCTGTAAGTATTGTGATGGTTCTTTAGAATTAGATCTCATTGCAGATCTCAATGAATAACCTCTATACTGATCTTCAAGAGCAACACAGAGATCATTAGTCCATCTTAATACTCTTACTTTCATTTCTGCTTTAGCAGAGATTGTGGATAATGATGTCATAAAGTCCTTTTCTTGATTACTTTATTAGTATAACCCATATTCTAGGGTTGTGACAATAGTGTGTGCCACTTCATCAATCGACACCTATCCACTTCTTGAATCCCCACCATGCTACTAATGGTACTATCAAACCCCACCAGTAATAGAAAGTGACGACCATTATTATACCCAATACTGTCCATACTGGTTCTGAAGTACCAAGAGTATGGACAATAGGTGAAACAATATTATTACCATCAGATCTAATATCTGGATGCAGAGTTACATTTGTGTGACCATATCTTGCTTGTGCTTCAGTTGTTGCATCCAATCTATTGGGTGTTAAACTTTCAAATGGAACACTTACTCTCCTTCCAAACTTAGTTGTTGTGAATAATTTCCAAAGCATGATTTACTCCAAATTAGGGTGTAAAAAGAGATCTCCTTGATTTCTCTTCTGTTGCATTGACAGTCTTTGTTTGTCTGTCAGGGTATCTACTCTCCATCCATAGTCCCAACCACATACTACACTAGGCATGAGGTTCATTGCAATGGTAACCCGATCATCTTCATAATTTGTCTTATATCCATGAAGTACAGTTGAGGGGAATAAAACTAGATCACCTTCATTTACTTGCATTTCACCTTCCTGATTGAATTCTGTTTGCTTCTCAAATGGAAGAGATATAGTGGGAGTTGTAGCAGTCACACTATTAACTGCACCCATTGATTCTTTCCTTACAAAATATGTTGAAGAGTGAGAATCATTTTTACTTACATAATATACTCCAGAGATTAAAGAATTAACATGATTATGTGCATGTTGTTTTCCACCTCGCTCACAAATATTAACCCAACTATCTGTAGTAATCATTTTCTCTTGTAAATAATGTCCCATTACATCCCTTACAAAGATTTCACCCTGTTCTTCTATCCATTCTTTAAGATCTTTAAACTTCTCTTCATGTAATAATGAGTAGTAATCCAAATGATATAAAAAATCGCCACTTTGATTTGTATGGGATGACCCAGACTTCATAGCGATTTCTTTTAAAACTAGCGATTTTACCTCTTTATAAAAAGGACATTTAACCACACCTAAAGGTGTAGGTAAAATAGGAAATACATCCATCATTTATTAATCTTCTCCAATCTTTTCTCATCCATATGCTCCATAGGAAATGGAACAGTATTAAAACTAACAGTAAATCTATCTTGATTTGTATTATTAACTCTGCTACCATGTTCTAACCATGATGGAAAGATATAAAGATGATTACTCTTAATAGGTACATCAAACTCATACAATGTGTAGGGAGTTTGCTTCAAATGTGTTTCACACATTTTATAAGGAATTAATGGTGAGATCATATACAGGTTACCATGATCCCCTTCAGGCAAATCCCAATAGAATGCTCCACTAATTACACTACCCTCATGTCTATGTCTGTGAGTAAATCCACCTTTAGGAAGTATATTATACCACGAACCACTTAACATTGAAGGCCAGTACCCTGTCTTATCACCATAGTCATCAATACATTGTTGAAATGCAAATAATATAGGGTGAGCAACTTCATCCTGTAATGGATCCCATCCACCATGAGAACTAACACCATTAACTGCTAATGAATGTCTGTTATTCTTACCGTTATTCTTTATATGATCTGTAAAGTCTTTAAGATTAGGATGGGTAGATAAATCGTACTCTTCTACCAGAGTTGGAAATACATTCATAACTACAATTACCTACCACAATAGTCTATCTCTTTCTATCTTGAATGTCAAGAACGTCAAACGTATCTTTCATTCCAGAATGGTCTTCTGTACTGGCATCTATTTGAATTTTATCACGATGCCTAATATAGTTCTGATCTGGTTTTCTATCAAGATTTAAGATAAGTTTATCAATCTCCTTCACTAGATCCTTCATTGTTCTTTTCATTCTCTAATACTTGTAACATTTCCAAAGCACCTTGTACTTTAAGAAACTCTTCCTTCTTTAATTCAAATTGTTTCTGTAGTTCAACAATCTCTTTTTGAAGGACTTCTGCTCTTTGTGCGAGAGACTCTTTATGATTTGACATAGTATTGGTGAAACATAATAACCATTATACCATATTTAGCAAACTAAATAAAGATGTGATATAGTATCTTCCGTACATGGCACTCGATCCTAATTATTCAGCAGAGGAACTGATAAAAGAACAGGAGATGGAGAACAACCCCGATCTCCATAAAGGTTCTTTTGAATATTCTCACTATACTATGGTCAATGATGTCCATCTGTACAAAAGTCTAGCGACTGTTGGTGACTTCTATTGCAAAGTATGGTTTAGACAGGAAGAGTTTGATGATGATAGGGAAGTTGGTGAGAGAAATGTTATATTAATAGGTACAGATAGTGACGACCCATTCATAGATGATAGTTTAATACTTAGTAGATATTTCAATGAAAATGGTACAATATTTGTCAATGCAAAATTCAGAAGACACTTAACTGACTTACCTTATGCAAACAGAGATCTCAAGGACTGTGTTAAATTCCTTTCAGCATGTATCTCTAAGTATAATGGTAGGAAAGATGAGATCAAACTTGTAGATAGAGATAATAACGAAACAACATATACTATGTGTTATGATGAGTCTGATCTGTCAATGACATGTACTGACTCAGATGCACCTCTAACATTAGAAGCAACTTATCCCAACACAATAGGTTCTGATGCTCCTATAAAAGACTGGGGTAATAGTATATTAGGAGAACCAGATCAAGTCTATGGTAGTGTAAGTAAGAGTTATAGTACCGCATTTGGCAGTGGTTCTATCTCTATGGGATCTATCAAGAGTACCTTTGGTAGTGGAGATAACTCCATCAGTAACTATTATAGAGGTGGAAATAATGTTGGTAATATATCCCAAAACAATAATGTTCCTACCAGTGGTACATTTGCTTTCTCAAAATTCCGTAATGTTTGTTATAAAATAGAGGCAAACTGTTCTGGTAACTGGGATCAGATGAGAACACGTTGGGATGTGTTTGGAGACTCAGAATGGGTAGCAAAAATCAATAAAACTACGACATTGAGTGGTCATGCAGGTTCAAGAACTCAATCACAACCAGCAGTTAGAATCAACCAATCAGCAGGTGGTAATACTATCCAATTCCAAATAACCAGTGGAGGTCGTGCGTATGGTTGGGCAGGATCACCAGCAGGATATAATTTAAGTCAGGGACCCGTAGATGGTAGTGGTACTCTAACTAATGGGGGACCTGGCGGTACTGCTATGCACGTTGCAGTTGCTTGTCAAGGTGCAGGTGCATTAAGTTCCGCTGAAGGTGGCGGAGGTGGCGGAGGAAAAGGCGGACAGGGAGGACAAGGAGGTTGTGGAGGTCACAGTGGTGGTCGTAGATGCAACGGTACTTTCTGTTGGAGAAGAAAGAGACACTGCCACAATAATGGTGGTTCTGGAGGTGCTGGAGGAGCAGGTGGAAGAGGAGCATGGGGTCTAGGATACTCTTGGGATCCATCCGCAGGTTGGTGGGTTAATATTTCTGGAACACACTTAACAGGACCATCAGCAGGTGCTGCAGGTCAAGGAGGTGGAACCAACGCAGGTCAAGGAGGTCAGGGAGGAACTGGTGGAAATGGTGGCAGTTACTCAGCAAGTGGTGGTAGTGGTCAAACAGGACAAACTGGTGTGAGTGGCGGTGGTGACTATGATGGTTGTGGTTATCCTTGCGGTAGAAGTGGTGCTGGAGGTTCAGGTGGAACCCCAGGCGGCAGTGGTGCTACCAAATATACTACAAGTGGTAGCGGATACTTATATTAACGTAAATTAGTAGGTTGTTGTCCCGTTTTAGAACCAGACAACCCGTAGAATAAATCTGTTTTCCATCCTTCTTTGGATGATGTGACCATCACATCGCCAAAGACTGCATCAACGTGTGTGTTTTGATCCCATAATTCTAATTGTTCTCTCCACTCATCACTAATCCAATTATAATCTTTACTATCTGCCATAATTAAACGAACACCTTCTTTATATGAACTTTGTTTGTTATTAAAGGCACCAAAATTATCCATTGGATTACTACCATGTGGTGCATCCAAACTATATGATGTACCCATCTCAAATCCTATCTCTTTCTTTAGTCCTGTAGAATCAAACTCAACATGAGGTGTTAATATTGTATGAGTTGTTTCTACTTGCATTAAACCCAATGTACTAAACATTTGTTGGGTATTCTTATAAGCATTACTATTCTTAGATCCACATACTTTATCAAGTATTTGATCTACTTCTTCAGAGATCCACGCCTCTTCAGTCTTACTCAAACCTATTTTTATAGACTTATTCTTGGTACTTATCCATAGAGTATTAAAACTCCAGTCATGTCTATCTGTCTCTATATTATCTACTGCATCAAAATAATCTCTTAATACCTGTGTATCTTGGTTACCAGTAACATCAGCAGCAAGTTGACATATTGCATCAATAGTTGGTGTTAATACTGGTGGTTCATCTGATAAATGCAGTAATTCCCACTCAAGATTACCATCAGCATCAAACCATAATCCTTTAGTTCCATCATTATATTTGAAGAGAGAACAATTTAAAATAGTACCATCTTGTAATTCATATTGATCCATTGCTGTTGGACAATAGAATAGAAAAGCATACTTAGGACTATCTACTTCAACTCCATCCTTAATTGTTTTCTTAAGATATACACCAGCATCCCTACGTTTAGTATTAGGTTGATCCCATGACATTTCAAATAATGATGGATTAGCATCAACAATCTTCCTAATATTTGACACATCAGTGTCATTCAACAACTTAGGTTGATTATTAACTGCTTTTGATATACTGTCAAAATCTACTGTCATTTCTTTAGATCCAAGGTTGTCCTTTTTGATATGATAACCATACAATAACAGAGTATCTAGTACCCTTAATCACTGGTTTAACTTCATGTGGATATAATAAATTACTTGGATATACATGTATAGAATTACTATGTTTATCTAAGTTAGTATCACCCCAGAAGCAAATCTCACCACCTTCATAGTTATCATTAATATTAAATGATGCAGTTACAGAACCAGAATCACCATCTGCATCTGTATGAATGGATAAGTATCCATTCTCAGGATATTTACATAACCAGTATCCTGAGTATTTATCATACTCTGGTGAATCTGGTGGATTTATATAGGAATAGTCTTTATATATCTTAGGCATGACTCTCATCATTGCCTTATGAACTAGATCATATATCTCTCCATCATCCTCTGATAATAACTTATGAGATCTATATCCATGTAAATTATATAAATTATCCTCTTTACAATTATCATACGCAGGCCAATCAAATGAGTCGCATAAGTCTAACAGTTTTTTGTGACTCTCTTGGGGTAATACGTCCTGATAATTAAATATATAATCAATTAACTGGCGTGAAGACTTCATCATCTGGTGGGTTAATAAAATACTCCTGATTCACAAAACCAGAAATGCTAAATCTTGGTTCCTTTGGTTCATTAAACATATCACCCTTAATTATAGGATGATGCCAAAGATATGCAGGATATAATACCATTCTATTATACTTCATAGGTATATGATGATATTCCTCATAGGCATCTTCAATATATTTACTGTCTAATGTAACTTCTTCTAACCTCTTCTTCCTATCAAACTCATATCTCCATTCTTTAAGATTCCAATACTGTTCTGTTCTCTTATATGAATTATCAACATACTCCATATTAGTTTCACCAGTAGATTCATGTTTAAAGAATGAAGTACCACCAACACAATCTTCCTCTTTATTCAAATAAAGAGCATAAGCAAACATTGCATTATCAACATGTGGTTGAACACTAACTCTAGGACACTTCATACCACCACGAACTACATTAATCTGATCTGTTATATCAAGTTCGGTTGGATCTTCTACTCCACCCTTAAAATCACTAAAATTATTAATAAACCAGGCAACTAAGGTATGCAACTCCTGTAATAATACAGAACATGCACCTTGATTGCCTGGAAATACTACCGTCTCGTGAATTATACGTTCAAGAGGGGTCTTTTTTATTATATTCTCTACAAATAGTTCGGGATTATCGAGAACATTATCAACTACAACTATAGGATGATTGTCCCTTTCACCAATCCTACGACATTGATATTTGATATTGTCCGATACTCTAATCCACGATTCATCAATGTAATTCATTCAATAATCCCATTTTTTGGTATTTATTGGGGTTTATGTACCCTCTCAACTTTATTTGCTTTTAGATCATCAACCTCATCCTTAAGTTCCTTGATTGCCTCAATTAATAGAGGAACAAGTTTCTCATACTGTACTGTTAAGTAGTTCTCATCATTAGGAGCGGGTCTGACTGCCTCTGGAAGAACCTCTTGTACTGCTTGTGCAGATACACCAGCGAATCTTCTATTATCATCACCCATTATCTTCTTACCTATCTCGTTATGAGTATAAGTGAATCCACTTAAGGAACATACCTTAGCAACTGCGTTATCAATCTGTTGGATACTTGTCTTAAGTCTAATATCAGAAGCAAATGCAGTAATATCGCCTGGAACTGAAAGATTCTGTCCGTTGGTAATCTTAAAGTTGTTATTGTAATCAGTGGTGTTTGCTGAAGACCAGTATGGAATTGCCCATGAAGTACCACCAGCGAGGTGGGAAGCAAGTTGTGCAGTAGCAGCATTAACTTGTGCAGTACCAGCAGCAGTGAATGTACCGTTACACTCAAAGTCTTTAACAGTCAGTTTAGTACCATTAAACTGCATGTTACTACTTGTAGTAGTATTATTCTGTGCTTGTTGATATAGAACCTGACCTGAAGCACCCTTGACATCATCTGCAAGACCAGCATTATCCGCCTTACCTTCAAAGTCTGGGCAAGTTATCTTAGTACCAACGGTCATGGTTGTGGTTACATCCATTGTACCGTTACATTGGATTGCATTACCACCACCAGTATTACTGATAGTTAATCCACCATTACCACTCAATGAACCACCATTAAAGGCGTTCGCAACAAGAATATTACCCTTGAAACTACCAGCAGCGTCTCTTGCAACAATACTTGCAGCGTTCTGAACATTTGCCTCTGCGTTCATTCCATCAAGGAGATCAGCGTTGAGGTTAAGAACCTTCTGTGGAGATGCAACAACGAATGGAGCAACATTACTACCGAAGGATGCAGTAGATTCAAACTGATAAGACTTAATGTTACCAGTAGAACCTGCATCAATAACCATAGACTTGTTAGATCCAGCAGATAGGTTGGTAACAATACCAACATCAGAATAGATCTTAGGAGAACAAACACCGTCTCCACCAGTCTTCATGTTGATCCTCTCCATTGTCATGGCGTAACCAGTTAGAGAGGTAACAATACCAGAGTTAAGATTAACCCTTATTTCAGGTTGTCCTGAACCTGCATTACCACGACCACCAATATACTGTGACTTGATAGCAGTAATAACACCAGCATTAATATAACAATCAGGACCGTAAAGGTCATCAGTAAAGTGTAAGTCAGTTGCAGTAATAGCAGCACCTGATACGTTATCAGACCAAATATTGGTAGAGTTCAGGTTAGTAACAATACCAGCAAGACCATATAACTGAGGTGTAATAATATGGTTGGATATTCTTATCTGAGTTGCAATACCTGTGTAGATATTAGTCTCATTTACATAAGAAGTACCAACATGTGACAATGTAGTGATACCTACATCACTGTAGTTTCTAGTGATGGATGCGTCAGTTGCCTTAAAGTCAGTAACAATACCATTAGTTGCATATAGATTCTTAGGTACTGTAAGTGTCTCAGCATATGCAGTCCTTGCTTCAAACTTATTAACAGTAACAGAACCAACACCAACTGTTATATCACCAACTTCAAGATGTCCAGCAAATGTACTGATTCCTGCCCATGTTGAGTGCCATGAAGACTCTGCCTTAATATGTGCAGCAGGTTTGAAGGATACATAAGTACCAACAACCTCCATGTTGTTCAATCTAGCAGTACCACCTTCATCTACTATGGTGTAATAACCATATGTTTCCCAAGGAATACCCTGTGGAGAAATACCACCAGTGGTATTATATCCCCAAAGATCAACTACCTTCTTAACAACCAAGGTGTCATAAGACACACCAGCGAATGACTGGTTAGATGCAAAGGTAACAATACCTGATACAAATAGGTCTTTAACTTTAACAACACCATTAACTTCTAGTGAATCTTTAAAGTTGAATACACCAACATTAGACTGACCAATACCAATCTGATCTACCTTAAGGAAGTTCCTATCTCTTTCCTGAGAGATTACACCGAACCTTCTCCACTCACCTTCAGCATATATGTGTCCTAAGTATCCACCAGCATCGGGAATACCAACCAGTGACATATCACCAGATCTCTTAACTCCAGTAGGAGTAGAAATACCAACTGTAACTAATTTACCCTGTGGTGCATCACCTCTGAGGTACATATTGATTGCTTCAATACCCTCATTGGAATTACTTGTTAGTTTCTCGGTGAAATTAACAGGACCATAGAACTGTGATGTTCTATTGTTGTTGTCTCCACCCTCAACTGTGAGTGATTCTCTAACAAGAACTTCATCAAATACACCAGATACTCTCTTAGTAGATTCTGCCTCTGCATCATCACCAGTATATGAGAATACAGGTGCCTCAATGACTTCTTCCTCACCAGTAATAGAAGATAATCTCTTATACCCAGTATAGAAGTCACCAGAGTCGTTCATACCAGTATAAACAACAGTACCACCATCTAGTTCTTTCTTCTGAGCAGCAAGTGTTTCCTGATCGGATAGAACTCTATCTTGTTTCTGTGGTAATGAAGTTGAATAGTTACCAGAACCATATCCAAGATATTCAAATGTATGACCAGATGCACGAAGGATAGATGGTCGGCGTAATTCCATTGGTAGAACTTCTATCTTCTTGATAGTAGTTCCTACAATAGCATCAGATGCAAGAGTACCAAACTGACCACGAAGGATCTTGTTAATATTACTATTAACAAATCTAATGATCTCTCCATTAATCATGCAGTAATCACCACGTTTAAATCCTTCAATGGATGTTAATGTGATTGCAGTATCAGTTGAGGTTAATGGAGAACTTAATGTAGTTGATATACCTGCATAGAAGTATGTTGCCCTGCCTGCAAGATTATTCTCTCCTAAACCTAATGTCTTAGCGTTCGCACTGATACCTGTTCCAAATAAAGTTGCATCAGTAATTGAGTATGAAGTATCAATACCAGCAGTAATAATACCAACATTACATATAATACTCCTTAAAGGAATAGCAGACTCAACATCATCAACAACTAGAAGTCTGTCCTCAAATAATGGGTTCTTAGTTCCCCAAATTGTGAATACGTTACCAGAAACTAAGGTGTGGTTAGTATCAACTCTAATAGTTGCAATACCAGATGAACGATCTACATCAATCCATGTAACACCAGCACCTACGTTTGCAAGAGTATATGTTGCCTGTCTCCTATCATCCCTTCCAATAAAGTAAGGAGATAATGTTCTTGATGTTCCTATCTCAACAGAAACAGTCTTTGCAGTTGGTACATCAACAATCTTAAATGTACCATTAAGTTCTGGAGTCTCAAATCCCTGTAATGTTAAACCATCACCAGCATTATTAAAGATTGAAGTAACAGAAACTACACCAGCAACTGTTGGATTACCTGCTGGGAAAGCAGATACAGTCATGGTGTTACCTATACCATAAGTACAACCACCATCAATAAGTTCTACGCTAGTAATAGTACCAGCAGCAGATACATTAACCTTAGCAGAAGCGTTCTTACCAGATAACTGGTTATTTTCAAGATCTGCAGCATATATTACTGTTGCAATACCAGATCCATTAGCATATCCACTGCCAGGATTGACTAACTCAATGGATTGAATTGAATTTAATTTATGTTCTACATCAGTATAAAGTGTGATAGTGGTATTACCTGTACCAGTTATCACAGCGCCCGTAACAGCGAAACCTACCTGTTGTCCCTGCATGAAGTAAGATAATGCTTCACGAGTAACAGACTTCTTCTTATCATTAGTTACAACTTCACCAACAACTGAAGCACTGGAGTGTGTAATTGAAGGTTCTGGGTCAGAATTATAGTTATCTCTATCCTGTTGTGGATATAGATTCCTTACGTCCTGAGAGAAGGACTTCATGGATACACCAAATCCAAGGTCTTTGTCTAGTGGAATTGACCCACAAACAACGGTTAGGTTATATACACCGTCTTGTCCAGATGTGCCTGGAACGTGTGGTCTAGACTCTTGTACCCTATACACAGAGAACGTATCAGCAGACTTGGATCTTTGTACTGTAGGTAGATCATCAATCTGTTGTTGTGTAGTTCTTTGGTTGATCTGATTTAAGAAAGCGCCAGGATCAGTAGATATACCTGCAATAGTAAATGATTTTGCAGTTGGTATAGTATCAATAAGGTGTTCTCCATTATAACCTACGTTATACACACCTGTACTATTATTAACACTATCAATATTTTTTACTGTTACTAGATCACCCTTCTGTAATCTATGTTGTTTCTCAGTAGTAAATGTAAGAGTCTGTGATCCAAATGTAGCATTCTTAATAATCTTGACGTTCTTAAGTTGAGTTGGGTTACTCAAATCAGCAGTCAAGTAAGATGCACTACTTACACCAACAGTCTTAGATTCTTGTAGAATGAAACCAGGCTTAGGAGCACGAGCATTAGTATGTTCTTTAGGTAGAACATATCTCATTCTATAAAGTCTATCCAGCAAGGATCTATTATCAACTCTACGTTTGATGTATGTCGTACCTGTTTCTTCACCAATAACACCTAAACCAATAGTATTAAGTGCTGGGAATATAGTATTATAAGTTGTACTTGGGTGAGCAAGTATATACCAGTTATTATTACCAGAATCCCATTGTATTGGGTGGCCTGGATCGCCTGGATTCTTATCACTAACTGTAGAAGTAACTGTTAATTTACCACCATTATTAGCAAGTCCAGTTATAGGTCTTCTAGCGGCAGCATCGTTGAATGTAGATGCCAACTGAATTCTATCAGCAGCAAGGTTACCACCAGCAATGGCATAATATACCTTATCATTTACAATACCACTTGGAGTCTCACCAGTGTTACTAAAGACTCTAACCTTCTCACCATTAACTAACTGGTGATTGAAAGTAAATTGAAGTACGTTAGAAATAATAGCATTAACACCAGAGTTTCTAATAACTTGATACTCTTTCTTATATGATGTACCAATACCACTAGGAACCTGCATGAGAACTGGAGTCTCATAAGTTTCTTGTACTGCCTGACCAGACAGTGTATTAACCAAACTTAGATATAATGTCTCACCTTTTCTAGCACCAACACTAAATGAATCAACTTCTGCTGGTGGTACAATATCAATACTATTGTAACTATTAAGATATAGTCTATCTGTTACACCAACACCAATAGTCTTTGCAACATCAAGAGTCAACCAAGATGATGTACTCTCTTCGTTCTGGAGTTCTCTTGGTGGAATAACGTGAGTAATATAACCAACGTCATCTCTGTCAAATGATTGTGGTCTGAATCCTGATGCTTCAAGAGCAGTCTGACCAAAGTTAGAGTTAGAGTTCGTAATTGAAGCGTCACCACCTCTCTCTGCATGGAAGTGACGAGCATATGCAATAGCGAACACAGAAACCAACTGAACAACAGCGTTGTTCCTTACTCTCATGTGAGAGGTTTCATACGTTGGTTTATAAATTGCACGAGAGTTAGCGTGCAATGGTTTCTCTGCTTCTGACACCGTAGTGGTATCATTAAAGATAGCAGTAGTAGGATTATATAATACGAAAGCATTATCATCCTTCTGGATTGAGATACCAGTGAACTGGGCACAAACCATAGATTTGAAACCAGTTGCCTTGTCACCATCACAATCCAAACCATTCATACCATAAACTGATCTCAATGAACAGTTAAAGACGTATGGAGATGCAGATCCTACAGTATCAGGTTCAACAATAACTGAAGAGTTCTGTATTTCTTGTGCAGTAGGTAGTGCATTGCCAGGTACAGCAGGAGTTACAAACCTAAACTGAGTATCACTAAGTACTTCATCAACTAGGAAAGAACCATTATATGAATTAATAGCAGTAGTAATACCAGCAATTAGAACGGGAGTATCCTTAAATAACCCGTGATTTCTATCAGTATTAACAGTAATAACACTTGTAGGTGTATTACCATCACCTGCCTTAATAGAAGTAATACCAACAGGGTCAGCAGCAAGGTCACCAACAATCCTAAACTCATCTACGTTAGGTTCAAAATCACTGAATGTTGGATAATCACCAAGAGGACGACCTGATGAATCACCATATGCCCTTGCAACCTTGAAGTAATACATATCAAGGTCAGTCAATCCACTATCTGTGCCATTAATAAGCACATTGTTCATACCATCAGCGAATGAGAATGTCGCTAACTTATGGTGTGAGAATGTAGGTGTCTTTGTATCACTATCATAGTTGTAGTATGCAACCTTACCAATATCAGCATCAAAGATAGTGAAAGCAGTAAAGTAACAAGTACCAGTTACACGCAATACTCCAGAGTATTGCATGATATCATTTTCTGGATCTGGTACATATAATGGTCTTAGTTTCGTTTTACGAAGGTCAAAACCAATAATAGATGTACCCCTAGGTAGGATAGCACCACCTTCAGTAGAGTTATACTTATATAATTCGTTATTAGGGTCTAAGACATCAAAGTTAGTCTCTGAAGTGAATTGACTAAGTGTTGCTGCCTGCCACCCTGCGTTCTTTCTTACTTTATATTCTGCCGTTCCACTATTATTTGTTACCGTAAATCCAGGCCTGTTATCAATATAATGTACGCCTGGATAAGCAAGTATAGTTGTTCTGTCTATCTTATCATTATTCTGACCACTCTGATATGAAAATCTTGCCGCCTCAATCAGTGCCCTCTGTATAGTCTTAAAGGGACGAGTTTGTGAATTACCTCTGTTTTCAATACTATCAGTAGCATCGAAGTCACTAGGGTTAACATAGAGGATATTACCCTCAGCATTCTTCAGAAAGTTTTCTAATCTTGATAGAGGCATTGACCTTCAACCTATAGGATTTCTTCTTACCTATTTAGACACTCAAAGAAAGAGAACCTGTGCAATCCTAGGATACTCTTTAAACCATTCAGATTTAAGTTCAGCAGAATGTAATATATCAGTAGGATAAACTACCGCACGATTATATTTCATTTCAAGTACATGTTCTTTATTAAAAGAACTACTCATAACTTCTTGCACTTCTTCATAAGTTGCCTTTTCTCTCTCAAGTTTAGATAAAAGATCATGCAACTTATCTTTAACAGTCATCTGACCATTGTAACTCCACATACTTGTTCCACCATTACATTCTTCTGGTACATTCAAATATATTACTACACCAAATTGACTAGGATGAGGATCCAATTCATAAGTATCTTGATGTGGTATAAGTCCTCCAGGCATCTCAACTATTGATTCAGAAGTAATGAAATTGCACATATATGAGGCATTACCCCATGATGATTCATACTTATCTTTATCAGTAGGTCTTCCCCATATATCCTCATCAAAACAGATCTGATCAAATAATGGTTTAAGATTCCTTATTTCATTAGTAGGAAAGCACACCCTATTTCCAGGCATACCACCACTCATACCACCACTTTGACCACGAATAGATATGAATCTTACCGCATCTGGATCCTTATAAAAGTTATCAATGATAAAGGCAGACTTTTTATCTATTCCAATATCACTTACAACAGTAATATCTAACTCGTCACTTAATTCAAACATCACATAAACATGATCTGTGCCATGCGTGGATTTTTTACATACCAACTCTTCTGAAGTTCTGGAGCACTTAATAGTTGGGATTTATACAATATTGCTCTATTATACTTCATAGGAATCACATGTTCAACCTTATAAGCAATAGAAGTCTTCAATGTCGTATTCATATCATCAAAGGTCTCTACGTCTTTATACTTCTCAAGATTAGGTTTAGGCATAGTCATACTACCTAGGAAACTATACAAACATGTTCCACCTTTTGTTTTATCATCATCAGTCAGATACTCTGCTGGAGTGTTTAGATATACCTCAAGATTAAATTGGAACATACTAGGCATCATTGGATAACTATCCTGAGATGGTAGTATCCTCAATGGTTTTTTAATAAAATCCTCCTCACGAACATAATCACACATGAAATCTGCATTTTTCCAATGATGTTCAAAGATAGAAGAATCTGTCTCTATACCACTCCACATATTAGTATCAAAACATATTTGATCAAATAGTGGTTTAACATTCCTCTGAAGATCTTTAACATGTTCTGGATTCTTCTGAGGAGGTTTCTTCGGAACCCACTCAGTATCCATCTTATGTAATGCTAACCTACGAATTGGTTCTGGATTCCTATAGAAGTTGTCAATAATTACACAACTATTCTTATCAGGTCCTATATCTGTGACACCAATAATTTCTATGTCATCATGTAATTCAAACATTTTCTTTAATAATCCTCGAATATTCAGGGAACCAGAGATAATCTATCTCTGACTCATTTAGTGTTTTAAGAGCGTCATCCACGGTTTCAACCAGTGGTTCTCCAGCAAGATTAAAAGATGTATTGGCAATAATACCAATATGATCCCTACTCTTTAGTTCATTAAGGAAATCATATAATGTATGTCCTTTAGTTATTGTCTGTAATCGACAAGAACCATCAACATGTACGATACCTTTTAGTAGTTCTCTATACTCATCTCTAACCTGATATGATTGTGTCATTGATTCATTACGAGATGACCCTAACATATCAAAATATATATCAGAGTCTTCCTCAAGTACCATTGCAGCAAAAGGACGATACCATTCTCTCTTCTTAATACGATTAAGAATCTTCTTGCACTCTGGATTAGTAGCATCAAATAATATAGATCTATTACCTAATGCACGTTGTCCTGCCTCTGCATATCCCTGAAATATTGCAATAGACTTCTGTTGTAATAATAACTCTACAACCCCAGATAACTCAACCTCATAAAGACTAGAATCATATTCTCCAATAGAAGTAAGAGTTCCATGAAAGAACGTATCACATAATGCATAATTTCTAGTATCCTTTGATGTCTGTTTATATACAACCATTGCACCACCAATACTGTTACCAGTATCATCTGCAAGTGGTTCAAAGAAGAAATTCAAATCTGGATTAGTTTGAACATAATATGAATTTGCAACTACATTCATACCAAAACCACCTGTCACCACTATATTCTTAATTCCTGTCTTGTTAGAATAGTATGCAATACATTCTGATACTGCTTGTTGTGTCTGATTTTGAACATGTTTCGCATAATCAGCATATACTTGATAATGATCTTCAGGAACATCCTTAACAATCATATGAGTAAAATCCCTAAAACAAACGGGTTCTGGTGTATGAGTTAAGGGTTCTATCTTATTAAAATAAGAATCATTTGGAATCATATGAATATCAGGATCCAATGTCTTAACAAATAGATCTGGGAACCCTTCGGGATTACCATAAGCAGTCAATCCCATAGTCTTACCATTCTCTAATGGATGTTGTCCTATTAGAGTAGTTGCAGACTCATATACTTTAGTCAAACAAAACTGACTTCTACAAATATGTTTGGTAGTTCCACTATTATTAAGTTCTTCTAATAACTTATTGATCTTTAAAGAATATTCAAAACCAGATACAGGAGCCCAATAGTTCTTATAGATCTCCATAAGAGAATATGGATCCTTTTCTCCTACAAGAACAGTCTCAGATTCAGTTAAACAATCACCTATAAGAGATCCTTGTCTATCTAATACAAATATTAATGCCTGATCAAAATTACTATTCTCAAATGCCAGTCCAGCATGTTGTAAATGATGTACCTGAGACATGTCAAGAACATCACAATTAAATAATCTCCTTGCAATCTCATCCACACCATAAGAATCTGGAGGATCTGGTGATGCAATTACTACCTTATCTACTGGACCTTTTAAATTATTCTTTGCTTCTATTAATGAAAGATATGGTCTATCTGCCTTCTTCTCACGCCAATACCTCTCTTCTTTATAAAAACCTTCTATGACTCCATCATTCAATACACAGACAGAAGCATCATGACTAGGACTAATACCAACTACTCTCATTACCTAAAAACATAGTAATAAGGGGGCATTTCACCCCCACGGATCAGTTGGGTAACAAGGTTGATCTAAACCCCGATCTCCCTTTAGGCTGTGACGAGTTCGTCAGAGCGGGAGAATTCTCTTGTGAGAACACGAGAGAATGCTACGATGTTATTCGCAGCGGTTTCGATGTCTTTAGCATCTGTGGTTTGCTCTCCGAGCAGGTTTCAGTCATGTTCCTTATACCCTGTCGAAACCTTGGCACCCCCTTGCAAGGTGGAGGTGAGGGGAGTCGAACCCCTGTCCAGAATGTAGGTGACATCACCTATCCTCAAAAGAGGATGCCTCCAGACGGATTTGAACCGCCGACCTTGGCTTTACAAAAGCCCTGCACTACCGCTGTGCTATAGAGGCAATTACTCCTTTGGTTTAGGAGGTTCATTAAGGAGAGGTTTGCCTGTTTGTTTGGCAATAAATGCAGCAAGTTCAGGTGTCTCCTCCCATTCCCAAATGGTCTTACGACCTTTCTTATCTACTTGTTCCCATGTTCTCTTAACCATCACTTTTCTCCTTTAGTAGATTGTTAACACTCATATCAAGAGCAGATTGATTCATTTTCATCTCTTTGAAATCATCCTCTAGTTGTTTAACACGAGCAACGAGATCTGCTATTGCAGTCCCAAAAGCATCAATGTTCTGAAGGAGTAATTCATTTCCAAAAGATGTAGGGTTTCCTTTCTCAGCATACGCTGTAGAGTCTATTGCGTCAACCCTTTTTTGAAATTCTTCTTTATCCATTTTGTTGTTCCTCCCTTTGCATCCTAAGAGTACCCTCTGAGTCTGGTGACAAGTATTTCATGTATATATTACCAGAAACAGTAGTTCCTACCTGACCTGAATTAACACTATGCATCAAAAATGATGGGAAAATAATTATATCACCTTTTTTGAGATTTGGTTTATAATCCAAAGGAAATGCACCATGGCAATTACCCAACTGATTTTGAATTAAACCCATAGAAGGATTAAAGAAAGATGTTCTAGATCTTTCTACAGTCTCATATACAATAAAACTCCACTGAGAATTAGGATGTATATGTGGATCCTGATAATCGTGCTCTTCATACCTATTCCTCCACACATGTCCGATATGTGGTTCCAACCCCATCAATCCACATGGGCCTAGATTTCTACCAACAATATCTCCTAGATGTTCCCAAACTGGTTGGGGTAACTCTAATTTAGTATTAAAAGTTGTCCTGACACCAGAATCCCATGTAGGTTGGAGATCCTCTTCTGGTTCTTCAGGTATTTGAAAGATATCTAAATCTACCTTATCTTCAAATATGGGAATACCGAATACCTGTTTCAGATTCGGTGCGGGTCCGTCTTGCATATTCTTATCCTAGTCATTATATTTTAATGGATATATCAGGTGTTGTCAACTCCAACTCCTGCCCAATCAAAGTCATCTAATTGATCAGCACGTAGTTTTAAGTTTTTCCTATCCTCATTTATATACCCTATTCCCTGTAACATTGACCATGCTTGTGTTTCATCATCATTTCTTATCTCTCTAAGAGCAGCTGCACCAGCAATATAATGTTGAACCTTGGGAATATCTGATGCAATTCTAGAATTCATCTGTGATTCAGCATCTACTATTGCCTGATCATAATCACCACAATCGCCTGGAACGGATCCTGCTGGAGGAACTGTTTTATAACCAATAGATCCTGCTGTACTAGCATATGAAATCTGTGTTCCTTCTGCACAATAGACTTCCGTACCACTTCCACCACCACCTGTGTTTCTAGTATAGATTGGCCATGCAAGAGCACCTACCCAATACTCAGCATATGATGCACCAACTGCTGGTTCTGGATCCTGTTGTACTTCATGCCACTGTGCAACAATATCTGGATCCTTATTATTAATAAGTTCCAACTTATGTCCTCTACCAATCTTCTGTTCATCCAACATACCTATCTCAACAGGATCTATTGGATTCTTAGTAGCATCAAACTCTAAGTCCTCATTATCAGGACCACGAACAACCAAGAAAGAACTAAATGCAGCACCAACAGATGTAGATGTACTTAAGAATAACGCAGTATATGTAGATACTATACCAACATTGAATGTATATCCAGTTGTTGCAGCAATACTTGCGGTGACTGTCTTGTTGAGAGTCATGAAATCGTATGTGACTGACACTCCAGTCGTAATACCATTTGAATCAACCACTGTCTTAATTCCCACAGCAGTTCCAAACCCTGTTATCCTTGCACCATTTGGTAAAACTCCACCAGTACTGAATGTAGTGAAACCTGTAGTATCAGTATCATAAACAAAATCTCCTATACTAGCATGAGTGAATATTCCAACATTCTTATCACCATATATCTTATTGTCACTAGATGTGCAGAATCCACTCAAAGCATATCTCATTCCAGGCCAAGATGTAGTTCCTAATCCAACAACAGTTGGAAGGTTGCCAGTTGTATAAACATAAGGATTTTCAAGAGCATCAGTTATATAATCACCAACTTTAATTACTGCCTTGTATCCACTAGGTTCTCCATCAGTATTAAATCCAGTGAATTGAGGGCCTCTTGTATCAAAGATAGCCATTGGACACTCACCACCACTGGTGACTGACATAATACCAACACTTGCACTTGTTATATCAGCAATTACATTTGATCCATACTCTATATTCTTTGGATATCTCCAATACTTTCCGCCATAATACCCAATAGTAACCCTCTGAGCTGGATCCTTTACTACTTCCCATGTCTCATAGTTACTACCATTATTATCTTGCCAATCATTTCCTTTTTTCTGCCATATTAGATCAGATCTGCATCCATGACTAACCCTAGATCTATAGGCAGTCTCTACTGCTTTAATATCAACATTGATTGGTTTAATTAATGGAGGTATCTTTCCATCCATTTTAACAATCAATTCATCATACTCATCAATGACAGCATCAATTATAGTCAGTTGCTCTTGCATCTGATCAGCTTGATCCTTCTTCTGAGTTCTTGTCTCTCTCAGTCTTTTAGTTATGTCTCTTGGTTTAGTCATTGAATCTCCTCACCTTCATACTCAATCTCCAGTTTATCAACATCTTTTCGTTCCCCATAGACAACGAAACTACAATTTACTGGACCTCCAGCATTATTTAAAACCTTGATTTTAGTACCCCAATCAATAACTTCATAAGATAGTTCTTGATAAGTTTGAATAGGTGTTAATGTAACTGTTATTGTATCATGATCTACTAATCCTTTCCAGTATTCTGGCAAATTAATTACATTTCCCTGTACTGTACCTCTATGATATACACCAATCTCTGCACCCTCAATACAAGCATGTCTAAGTCTCATACCTTCTTTAGTGGGATGGGGAATATCAAACTTCTTAAATGGTGCAGCAACAGAAGCAAATGCACCAAAACCTGAAAATATCTTTGCACAAGTAATATTACCACCAACTGCAAGTAATCCCTGAATAGTAACAAATCCAGAGACATTCATATTACCATTATGTTGTGCTATTGCATTACCAACAGATAAAGCATTCTTAATATCAATACCATTCTTAAGACTCAGAGCATTCTTAATGGTAGTACCCAATTTAGTACATAATCCCATAAAGGTACTAACTGCAATGACATTAACTACACCATGAAAGTTAGCAATACCATCACATCTAAGTGACAATGGTGCAGATATACCAATAGGAGGACCTATCATCACTGTAGCAGTTGGTATGCCAGGAGAAATTGCAGTACCAAAATAGCAGGGACCATTAGCAACTAATGTGCCTGGAAATAATCTACTAGTAGCTGAAAGAAATGACATATCTAAGGCGCCAATGACGACCTTATCACCTGCCATTATGATAGATGCAGTAAATGCCATTATAAGAAGTCCTTAAACTTATCTAACCATTTCATAATAGAACCAAAAAATGAACCTTGAAATACATCAGTCTGTGTTCCTGCTTCAACACCAACACCACCAGTGAGTTCAATAAAGTTACCACCCATACTTATATTATTTGTTGCAAGAACATTCATATTAGTTCCTCTCAAATTAAGAACAGATGCATCAAGTTGAATAAACTTAGTACTCTTTAATGTAATCTCACCATTTCCACCAGTGGATTCCAATCTTACATTTCTACCTTTTATAAGAACGTCACCATCCTGAGCATCTATTAATATATGTCCCTGAACAGCAGTAATTATCTTTGAATACTGTTTGATAGGACCTTTTTGGACAATTCTAATACCACTAATATCATATGATGTTCCCTGAGTTACCTGTTTGTGGTATCCATCCTTATACCATGCAAATCCTTGAGCCTCATCAGTGTACATTGAAAGATCAATAACACGACCTTTCATATCTCCATCTGGTACTGTTATACCTGAATTAATACGAAAGCCAGGATAATTGGCAACATATTCTTTAGTATCTACCTGTTGTGGTGGAATTTCTTCTGGCATTATTCTCTGATTACCTCCTTACCAACACAATCGATGACATCAATAACAAGAGCCCTTCCATCAGGACGATAAATTCTATTTCCATTTTCATCATATTGATTTGGTTTCTCACCAATATCTTGTACAAAGTCTGGAGAGTATGAAATAACTGGCAATAACTCTGCACCACTACCAGTTGTGGTATTTACTACTACATTAGGAATAGTTTGATGTTTATCAGAACACCTGATATTCTTAACTCCAACAATAGATCCAGCAGGAGTAGTAACTAAATCGAAACTACAATTACCCACTTGGCCAGTATCTCCAGAAGTGTATCCAATTCCAGGCCTCTCTGTCACAATATCAGTAACAATACCAACAGGCTCACTTCCTATACCAGCAACACCTCTTGTAGTCCAATTATAAGTATCTGTCCTAGCAATACCAGCAAAAATATTACCACTTAGATCTTCAAATGCACCAGAAGTTATAGTAAGATGATACTCTGTGTTGTGTTTTAAGTCAACTGTTGGATCTATCTTAATTATAGATGAAGATAAGAAAGATATTCTACTATCTTCTACAGGTATAGTCTCATGAGTAACATTAGTAGCAGACTCAACGATAACTAAATCACCCTGTCCTCTAATAATAGGTTCGTTGAATGTAACAGATAGAGATACAGAAGTCTGAACACCTACTGCATTATCAGAAGGAGTTGTAAAGGTAATATATGGTGATTGATCATCTAGAGGTTCTTCTGTAACAGGGAACTTAGGAGGTATAATACCATTTGTCTGACAATATCCACTACCACCACGAAGCATATAAACTTGAACTACCCTTCCTTTATCATCAATAACTGTTCTAGCAATTGCTCCACCACCATGATTAGTCTTATCAATAATACTAATTCCAGGCGATTCTTCATATCCAAGGCCTGGTTGAGCTATAACTATGGTTAAAATACTACCATTTATCGCAGATACTACTGGTATAAGTTCTGCTTTCTTAGTACAAGCACCAAATACTTCTACTTTTGGTGGAACACATTTAGGGAATAAAAATCCTGATGGAATACTATTTCCTAGATCATCTTGTGTCTTAGGATTATTAGTCTTCTCAGTACAATCAAAGAACTGTGCTAAATCTGGTGCATCAGGATCCCATTCTCTACCACTAATCAAACTTAAGAAGGATAGAGATCCATCACCAGCAGCATAATCCAAATTGTTTATAAAATCAAGATTATTAAGAACATTGGACATCTTACCAGCACCTTTGGTGGATAATCCCATACCCTGTGTCCAATCATCATATTCCTCGCATCGTAGAGAATCACATTCTAAGAAACTCAAAATCATATTCATATAAGAAGTTATCTTATTGAATAGACTGCTAACATTATTAAGCATTCCAGACAACCAATCTAATCCGTCTAGAATTGGTTTCAAGAGAGAAGAAATAGAATCTAATAACTTACCCATTATTGCAGAGATAGCCTGTTCAATAGCACAGACACTTGCATTAATAGTTTTTCCAATCAAATCTTTCAAAAGACCCTTAAGGAAATCCATAATATCAAAACCAGCCTTCTCGAAGAGACAGAAAATCAAATCCATGATTCTCTTGAAAGCCTGAATGATAGGATTCTTTTGTGGTTCTGGTACTATTAATCCTATTAGGTTACGAAATATCTTACCAAGATACTTCATTACTTTATCTCTAAGTCTCCTAATTATGTTCTTAATTGCACCCATAATTAGTCTGGTAGCCTTACCAATCAGTCTTCCCAAATCTGCAACAAAGTTTTGAGCAGCATCAATATAGGTTCCAGCAAACTCAGTTAGAGAATTAATAGTTTTAATAAAACTTCCTATAGTATGAGTTATTGTAGAAATTGAGTCATCTTCACAACCATTAGAAGCAGTATGAGGATCAGCAGTAATATTACCAAATAATACATCAGCCTTAACTTGTCTTCTTAATCCCTCTTTCTCTCCTGTATCGCCATCTTCACCTGCTTTCTGATCTGCATTTCCTGTTGGTGTTGCAGATGGTTTTACTTTTGTTACTGGTTTAGTAGTCGCTCCATAAGATCCAGCATTTCTTCCTGTTGTTGTTCCAAAAGCACCAGATTCAGCTTTCTGTCCCTCTGTCGAGAGTTGTAAAACATTAGTAGGAGAGTTAGTTTTATTAACACTTCTAGCTAATGCACCAAATACTACTGGTTGTTGTGCATCTTCTCCATCCATAAAGAAACCAAATACGGTTTCTCCACCTACCATTCTAGAACTCTCACCATAACATGACTGGCCAGAACCAGAGGTAGCATCAACCATAACATGAGCCCAAGGCAGATCGTCGTCTGGTAACTCAGCCTCATCAAATGGATGATGACCAATGATTCTAACCTTACATCTATACGCCCATCCCTCTTCTAAATCGGTTGCTTTGTTTTTCCAGTGTTTAGCATCGGCAACTTTACCAATCCACCAAACAAAACCGTCTCTACCAACATAATTGGTAGTCAATAGGGAATTATCAATCATTTAATCGTCGTAAATTAGGCACTCTGGCTCATCTGGATGTTGGTCACAAAAAAGTTCTATTGCATTAGGATCATGGTGATCTCCTGCAACAATCTCGTCATGATGATGTTCCTCGTATTCAATTAAGTCATGCAACTCTTCCTCAGTATGCCTACGCATCTGTGGATTAGTTGTTGGATCCTCTAGGATCTCCTTATCTTTTTTGATGTGTGCTTCGATTGATTCCATAATAGTAACCTCGTCTATAGGTTTAGTTTTCAGTACCATATGAATCTCTTACAAGATTCAATGATGTTGTATTGACACCGCCTGCAATCTCAAAGTGATGTCGAAGCGATCTTATTAGATAGTTTCCACCTTGAGCTTGATCAGCCTCCTTCAGAGTTCCTTCTGTAGGAGTAGTAGCTGGCAACGTAATATGTATTAAGTCACCTGCCCTCAACATTGTATTACATGGTATCACAATATTTAGGGACTGTGTTAGAAGCAAATTATACCTCGAAAAAGATTTAGACATATCCGAGTTATCCCTACCTTGTGGTTCTGGGTCTTCTGGTAAGTCTGGATCCCACATACCTGTGTCACCAATTCTAGACATTATCCTAGAGGAATAATTAATCAGTGGGGCATCATCTCCTTCGCCTGGAAGAGGTATATAATCAGCTGATTTTTCTAATTTATCCCTTTCATCCTTTAATTGAAACTTAATAGCATCTAATTGCCAATTAATAGGATCAAAGAAATATTGTAAATTGTTATATATTCCTATTCTAAGATTCTTCTGTAGATCAGTATTCTTATCAACAAAATAATGAATAATCTGTCTATCAGTTGTATTTCTATCAGCTACACCAGTTGCAGTATATTGAGGTATCTGTTTATCATCTGCTGACTTCACATCCTTCTTTCCAGAAAGCATGGACTCAATAGATCTAAAGTGAAATCCATCATAATTCTCATAAAAGAAATATCCAGAAGTACCTCTTGCTTTGGCTTCTTTACCTTTTCCAGAAGTTCCACCAGTACCTTGTTTTCCAACCTGAGCTTTAGGTGCTAACCAGACACATAAATGAAAAGGTTTCTTCATGTTACCCATAAAACCATATGGGGTAGCAGAATCCTCAATTTCTTTTATTCTATCACTCTTTACCTTTAATGTATTAGTTAATATATCTCTAATATGTTCACTAATAGTTGATCTATCGAATCTCTTACCACATCTACTAACCTCATTATCAAAACATTCTTTAGTTTTACAAACTAAAGTCATTGATTCATTTCCTTCTGACTGTATTAAATCCTTTACAGCAGAAATATAAAGAGGTGGTCTCTGTTCCTCTTCATCAAATATCAAATCCCCATTTGCTGTACCTATATTAAGATCCAGTCTTTCAAATCCTCTCAATGGAGTTTGACCATAAACATTAGATGAACTATTAAGCTTAATATAAACAGTTATATTAGGGGATAATATATCCTCAAAATAATCAACCCTAATGACAGCTCTCTCCAAACCAATACCATCAGCTGGTTTTGCTTTTTCGTCGCTACCCTTACATGGAGTAAGAATTGCTTTCTTAATTGTAATCTCTTGTAGTGCTGACATTATGCGCCGCTGAGTTTATGTAATTGGAACATTGACAAATAATCTTGTTGAGCCCCACCTCCAGGCATACGAATGTTAAGGCTTCCAGCATTACCAGAATTGATAACTATGTTATCTCCTCCCACTGCTTGTGGATTTGGTTGTTGAACAAGATATGCTATATTATTTACCACTCTAGATTTGGGGTTATTGTAACTAGGATAAGTCTCGAATGAACCTATACCTTCCATCATATTTCTTGAACCAGCATCCCAACTAAACTTATAATCAGGATCTCGAGCTTTTATCAACTTTCTCATCACCTCAGAATCAGACTCATCTCCTCTAAAACTTAAATCTGGATATTGATCATGAACTGCTTGATGACCACCAGACTTGGAATCTTCAGTCAAATGACCTACCCAAGTATGACCAGATCCAGGCAATATACCACTTACACCCTCTGCACCACCATAAGCTCTCACATCACTTAGATCTACAGGAACCTTAGTACCTTCTGGTACAAATATATCTATTGATCTACCATCACCACTGTGACCATGCTGTCGAATACCTAGTTTTATTAATTCAAAAATCTCAGCTTTAGTCATTCCTTTCTTAAACTTCTGACCACCACTCAATTCTGTTGGTATATCTTGTGCAATTAACTTCTCTATTATAGGAGTAACATCCGATATTAGATCATCAACAGTACCAGTATTAGTCTGGAAATGTCCATGAACCCATCCAGCAGCATTACTTACTCTTCCAGTTCCACCATCAGTAGATCCAAATGTAGATCCAGTAGATTCTTTAGTATGTTCTATTCCCATACCAGAAAGATTTGTAGAAGCTATTAATGTTTCCTTCTGAGGTACAAATTCAGTCTTTGGTTCAAATTTAGTTTGTGGTTTCTCCTCAGTCAGAAGTTCTTCTTTGACATAATTTAATTTGATCTTCGCAAATCTCTCCTCATCAAGAGCTCCATCAGCACGAGGAAATCCATCCTCATCTACAGTTCTTTCTGGTTCATCCTTCTTATCAAAATCAAATATATTAAATGTAAGTAAATCTAAAGTACCACCTGCAACTCTCTTTGTACCTTCCCACATCTCTCTCGCTCTATCCCCAGACCATTCCCAGAATGATGGTCCCATTGCTCTCTTTAATATTCCACTAGCAACAAGATCTTCTACTTGTTCTGATAACTTTTTAAACTTATTAACATCTAATTTTTCTTTCTTTGTAATATCTGGTCCCTCTTTACTCATACCCTTAGCCAACATACCAGATCCCATAACCTCTGTTTTACTCTTAGCAAGTTTATCAACAGTTTTTTCTACATCAGTTTTTCTTTGATCTGCAAGATTTTTATAATCCTTGGAACCTTCTTGAGCTTTCTTCTTCTCATAATTAAGATCTTTCTTCATTGCACGTTTGTCACCACCATACTGATCTTTTAATACCTGATCAGTTGCACTTTGACTTTCTCCAGCCTTTGGATTAGGAGCAAAAGCTAATGCTCCCATAGTAAGGATTGCACTACCAGCAGCAATAGTCAGCATATTATTCATAGCACCACCACCCATTCCAAGAGGACCAGCTCCTTTGGCACCTTGAAGTCTATCAAGACTCTTAATAAAAGCCTTGGCTTTAAAGAAAGTAATAGGTTCTGGTAACTTTATCTTAGAGAGCTCTTTGGCATTACCAGTAATAAACTTATTAAAAGATTTAATACGATCATCAGCTCTTTTAACCGTCTTCTTTACCTTATTTTTTACTTTAAGAACAGAAATACTAGGCTTCATAATGCATCAACTATATTATACTGTGATTTACTAAACATCAAAGCAAAATTACTACCATCAACAGCAATTAAGAATGGGACTTTCACACCAGCAGAAGAATCATCAGGACTCCTAACTGGAGTCAATCCTGATTTAGGCGGAGTTGCTTGAGGATTAACCCCAGTTGGAACTTGAATTACCGATTCATTTACTTGAGATATATCTTCACTCCCAGCTACCCTAGATACTCCAAGAGAATTATCTCTTCTCAAATCAGATTCCTTTTTACCAGCTTCCACCTTAGACTGTAGGTGCTTATTCAATGGAATATGAGCTTTCGATATAGAACTAAGTTCTTTCTTACCAGAAAATCTATCATCTACCATCTTCTCCCATTCTGGATGTCCTTTCGCAATTACTTCTCCATTCACATGAAACTTCAGATGATCCCATTCGCCCGTATCCTTCCAGTGAGAGCTTTCAAAACTATAACTTTCTGTTGTACTACCATCATCACCTTCTTCTTTACTATAACTAAGCTTCCCTCCTTCTCCTATTTCAAGATTCGTGAAATTTTCTGTTCCCATAGGTTTTGTTTTAGAAGATGCAGTACTTCCATCACCACTACCTTGAGTTCCACCATAAAAACCAGATTTTCCTCCAGATCCTCCAGAACTATTATTCTGTTCAGCTATTATCTTTTGTAGGTGTGGATTTAATGGAATATGAGCTTGCGATAGCTGACTAAGTTTCTTCTTCTTTCCATCTGTACTTGTTTCTCCACCAGCAGAAGGAACCAACACATTAAGTTCTGATGGTGCTATGTCGCCTGGAATCAAAGCAGTTTGTGTTGTACCTGCTAAACTTTGAACCTTCTCATTATCAGTCTCAGGTTTATCTCCATCTTTTGTTTCTTCTTCTGATGGTGCTTTTGCATCAGCAGCTTTCTTTACTTGTTCTTCAAAATCCCAAAGTGCTTGTTGTAGAACTTTCAGAGCTTTATTGAATTTCTTTACTTCCTTCTTACCAAGTAATTCTGTTCCTTCTAATGGTTCTACTGATTTTATCTGACTATCACCAGGCTTGACTTCTCGTTCCCTGCCCTTTTTCATTAATTTAGTAACTCCCCAAGTTGTCAAGGCAATTAACCCAAGAGTTGCAGCACCCTTGAGTATATTTCCAATCAATCCACCTTTCTTTTTCTTAGGTTTCTTACCGTCTTCTTCTTTAGGAGCTAACTTAATCTTAGTAAGTTTCTTAAGAAGATTAAGAAATATGCTCTTAGCCTTGTTAATAAACTTAAATATCTCTCCTAGAGGTTTCTTAAGAGAAGCAAGACCTTTTGCAAATTTCTCTAATTGACCTAAACCACCCTTAAAGATGTCAGTCAACATCTTTCTGGGATCAAATGGTGTTATCTTAGCAGCAACCTTCTTAGTTATCTTTGGTTGTAACTTCTTAACCTTAGTCTCTACAATCTTATTGACTTTAGTTATAGTTACTGGAGTATTATCTTCCTCTGGTAATTTCAACTTCTTAGAAGAAGCCTTAAGTACTGAATCTGCTCCTTTTACTTTTCCCTCGGTCTTTTGCTTTCTTGCAAGGGAATTTGTAGATTTAATTGGAGAAGATAGTATTGCCATCTATTGATTCTGTTGTGCTGCTCTCTGTTGCGCTTTTAGATTCTCGTCCTCAATATGCTGCCGAAGCAACCCAACATAAATGTCTCGTTCCCACGAAACCATATTCTCTATTTCAGTCAGTGAATATTTATGGAACTGCATCAAAGCGAAGTTAATTCGGAAGTATGTCTCAAGATCTACATGAGCCATACTTAAGCGAAAAAATCCGACAATCCCTCCAATACAACAGTATTATCCTTACCAGTCTTAGGATTAGTCACTATAATTTCATGGGTAAGTTTAGGCATTGTCTCAAAGAATCTCTCAATCTTCTTGAACTGCTCTGATGTCAGAGATTCAAGCCATTCTACAAGTTCTTTCTTAGTACAATCAGTTGCACCCCAGACATTATCATCATTATAAACTTTATCAATTGAAGATGCTATAATCTGGAAAGACTTCTCTACACCAGCATCATCTTCTTCTGTGAAGTTATCTTCCAAGAATTGATTAAGTGAAGGGTACTTCATTGTTAAAGTATATCCTTCTCCTAATTGAATTTCTGGAGAATGATTTGGATCAGTCTTAACTTCTACCTCATCAATATTAATAAAGGCTGGTACTTGAGTCTCACCATCATCACCACAAGTAACAACAATCTCAATCTGTTCTCCAACAGATTTACCACGAACATTCAAAAAGATATACTCAATATCAAAACTAGGTAAGGTATCAACTTTGATTCCCCTAGTAATAATACAATCTTTTAATACCTGTTTGACTGCGTTTGATATTTGTTTTTGGTTTTGTGATTCTAAAGCGAGAATTAGAATCTTCTCTTCCCTAACTAAAAAAGGTCGAAACTTTATCTTCTTACCAGTAGAAGGCAAAGTCAACTCATGTTGAGAAGTACTAATTTTTGGTAAAGGCATGATATGTTATCAAGTCATTTCATTCTAAAGTTATTTAGAGGGTTTTTTGAAACTTTTTAATAACCGCCATATGGATCGTTCTCAGGAGTAAAATCCTGTGCTTGATCACCTTTCTGTTGATATTCGTCCTGCTTCTTAAAGAACTCACTCATACTTGATTGACAATCAGGTGGTTCAGGGTACTTATATCCTTTCATCTTCCTCCACTTACCATGCAATGCACCAAGCATCCATGATTGTGCAAGACTCTTTGGTCCATTCTCCAATATATCTAACTCATACCTGCTAGAGGTATAACCCTTGTATTCTTCTCTCCAATTGGAATCGTCAAATGGTTGTGTGTTCATAGGTGTAAGTTTTCTTCCCAACTTTAGTGTGTCCATAGGGGCCAGTTTTGCCTGGTCTTACTTGTCCGAGTTTAGAACCTTTTTTACCAGCTCTTTTATTGGTAGGGTGTAAAGTAGCGTCTTTAGAACCTCTCTTCGTGATTACTGAATCTTGATTATATTTTTTACCAAGACGTTTCATCTGTTTTTTAAATTTGAGGTACTTCTTCCTTTTCTTAGGAGCATTAACAACAACAGATGGTTCTCTCACTGTTTTAGTGTTACCTTTATCATCCTTCTCAGGATATTCTCCCTTGACTTCTTTATACCCATATCCGTGACTACGGATCTTTTTGCGTAACTCTTTGTTACTCTTTTTGTTCTCCTTTTTTGACTTATCACCTCTCTGTGCAGTCAGAACGGCAGTGCTCTTGTTCTTTGAATGTTGAACAACACGAGCCATTCCTCCCTCGTTAAGAGAACTACATTCTAACAGAAATTCGGAGAAAGTCTTCATATTATGGACACTTTGTAATGTGGCACACCATTATTTATAGCTTATTCTCGTTCTGAATGGAATATCCAGTAACATCCTGACCATTATTCCATTGAGAAGGAGATCCCATATAAGCACCAGATAAATTAACAGATCCGTCTTGACCACGAGCCAATGTATTAGCAAATTGGTTAGGTTGGGCATTATTCTCCTGTTGAGAAATAACGTACCTATCGTATTTAAAATTAACAGTTACCTGAAGAATTTGAGCATCACCATAAGATAATGGAAGACTATCAACACTTTCTGGAAATGCGTTAGTGAAAATATATGTTAATGGATTAGGTCTATCAGGTGGTTGAGTTGGTTGTACTACTCCAGGCCTATCTTTATACATACCACTTCCGTCCTGATAGATATGATCCTTATTAGTTCTCCGTTTAACTTCTAAATTCTTCTCGAATTTAGTAACCATAAGAGTTCTCTTATAAGAATTTGGATATCTAAATCTATGAAATCCAAATGATTCTGCTTGATGAGGATATCCTTTAGGATTACCTGCTCTATTTCTCATACCACCTTGGGCAGCATATACTGGATTAATAAAGTTAATCCACTCTTGAAATAACTTAAGAACTTGATAATCGGCAGAAAGATAGAATTTTAAATTTAAATCAACATATGCTCTTGATTGTGCAAAGAATTCAGTAACTCCCTGTCTAGAACCACTCTCTTCAAATGAAGCTAAATTAGTTCCAGGCAACTGTGCATCTGAACATAGGAATTCAAACCTTGCTGGAGAACTTCTTTCAAATACTCCAGCAGTAACAAGCCAAGAATTTAAATCTTTGTCAGGATTACCACCACCAGAACCAGATAGTCCCAAAGATACCTTAAAAGTATTAGAAAGAGCAGGAGACTGTAAGAAATGTTGAAAAGACTGCGCTGCAGCACCACCATCAACTGATTCTCTGGTAATGTTAGATTTTAGATTCCTATCTACTAAATTGTTTGCCGACATCTAAATAATGGTTGAACCCCACATACTATGTATATGGCTTACAAGGGGAAATATAGACCTAAACATACTAAGAAGTATAAAGGTGACCCAACACAGATCATTTATAGATCATTATGGGAAAGAAAATTCATGGAATACTGTGACTTAAATGAAAGTATAAGTCAATGGCAATCTGAAGAATTCTGGATCCCATATAAGAATCCCATAGATAATAGGATGCATAGGTACTTCCCAGACTTCTTTATCAAGTACAAAGATGCAAAAGGTAAAAAGAGATCTGTTGTAATTGAAGTCAAACCGAAAAAACAATTACTAATGCCCAAGAAGAACCCAAAAAAGAGAACTAAAGCATGGGCATATGAAGTACAGACATACGTTATTAATCAAGCAAAGTGGGAAGCAGCAAAAAATTACTGTGATGATAGAAAATACGAATTCAAAATCATGACCGAGGATGATCTAGGAATATGATTGCTCAAGAAATAAGAAAAAAAGCTGGTAAGAAGAACAAAAGCGGAGATTGGTACATCTCTGAATTAGAAACCGCTTTAGGTCCTCTACAAGAAAGAAATATCAGTTCTACTGATACTGGTGGAATTGAAGTTGGGAATATGTTCTTCTTTTCATATGGTGCAAAATACCCTGAAAGATATGAATTTTGGGATATACAACCACTAGCAGTTGCTCTTAGTTTTTACAGAGATGGATTCCTTGGATGTAACTTACATTATGTAAATCCGCAATATAGAGATCAAGTTGCAAAAAGTCTTCTAAATAGCGGTGGAGGTACTACTGTACCAAAAAATACCTTACACAAATACCTCTATGAAGGTATAGGTAACTTATATCAAGTCCCAGATAGTGAAGATTGGGCGGAGATATCTCTTCTCCCAACTGAAAAATTTTATGATCCACGGGGAATGAAATATCCTAAACATAAAGCCTGGAACTGGAAGAAGTAATGTTAGTAAGACAAGAAGTAAATCCTAACTATGTCGGCCCAGATGGTACGCCAGGTATTGTAGCAACTAATACCAATACCAATAAAACTCAAAATTATAAACTATTTTATTACGGGGACACTAGAACTGCACAGGTTTTACCCGTAGATGATAAGGGAGAAGTACTAATTGACGCTAAACCAATATACTCAAATGGTGTATGGGATACAACTCAATTTGAAGGATTAGATGCTAGTACGCAATCAGTTATTCATAGTAAAGTACAAACAGGAGTAAGAAATCACGCACAATCAACTAATCAACCAGTTCCACAATGGGCTGATTCAAACCAACAAGGATTTGGTCCTGCATATACAGATAATCAGATTGCACAGAATATAGCAAACAATGAAGCCGCAGGATTCAACTGGGGTTCTTTCTTATGGAACGTTGCAGTACCAGCACCTATTAGATGGGGAGTAAATCTTGTTAAAGGTACAGCATCAACTGTTAATGTAGGATGGCAATTAATAACAAAAGGTCCAGCAACATTTGTTGAAAAAGCTGGAATACAAGGTGGAAGTTATGATGTTGAATCTGATTCAATGTTCAGTAAGGTCATAACATATCCTATGGACATGTCTACTGAACAAGACTATATGAAGATTGATTGTTATGCATATCAACCTCCATATTCAGCTTCTATGGCAAGAAGTTTTGGTGATGATGATGGAGAAACAAGTCTGGGATATGGACTATCAAGACGATCACCATATAGAAAGAAATTAGGTGCTGGTATAGTACTACCAATGCCTGGAACAGTTAATGATAAGAATGAAGTAAGTTGGGTTGAAGATAATATGTCGACCATGTCAATGGGAGCATTGCAACATGTAAATAAAACCTTTGGTGGTAAAGCTCTGACTCTATTAGCTGGTGGTACAGCAGGAGCATTGACTGGAGATATAATGAGAGGAGTTGGTGCTGCAGATGCTTTTAATAAATTCACTGGTCAAGCAGCAATCTTTACAGCTATTGGTACTAAAGAAGCAGGTAGAGGAGAAATAGGTGCTAACCTGTTAAGTCAATTGACTGGAAAACTTGGATATGATATAACACCAGAAACAATATTAAGTAGAGCTGGTGGTATTGTTGCTAACTCTAACACAGAACTTATGTTCTCTGGAGTAAAATTAAGATCATTTGGTTTCCAATGGAGATTAACTCCAAGAGATGAAATGGAAGCTCACAATGTAAGAATGATTATTCGTGCATTTAAACAATGGTCTGCTCCTAGAAAACTTGTTAAACTCAATTCAGGAGAACAAGCTGGAGATACAATAGGTAGAGCTGGATCTCCATCATACTTCCTAGGTACTCCAAACGTCTTCAGACTACGTTATATGACCTCTGGAGGAAGAATGATACTCGGAGTTAATAAGTTTAAACCTTGTGCTTGTACATCCGTAAGTGTCCAATATTCACCAGAACAACAATGGAATGCTTATGATGGAGGACAACCAATATCTGTACTATTAGATTTACAATTTGCAGAACTTGAACCAATATATAATACCGATTATAGTCCTCATGTTCAAGAAGGAAGAATTTTTGATCCCAGTGATCCAGACAAAGCTCTTGGTGATTTAATGCCTATAAGCATTATAGAAGAGAATAGTCCATCAACATCTGACGTAGGTTACTAAAATGGCTAGAGGATACTTTTCAAATTTACCCAATATAAACTACGTCTCTAGAACAACTGATAGAAGTTCTAATGATGAATATATTGCAGTAAAGAATTTATTTAAAAGAGGAAGACTTCGTTCTGATTTATCATCAGTCTTCACTGCTTTTAATGATTATGTTATTGGTGAAGATCTTAGACCAGAACAAGTTGCTAATGAACTCTATGGAGATCCTAGACTTGATTGGGTTGTCTTAACCTGTAATAATATAATCAATATAAGAGATGAATGGCCACTAGGTTCTGTTGAATTTAGAAAATTTCTTTTAGATAAGTATGGTGATGATGAAAATTTAAATCAAATACATCACTATGAAACAACCTTCATGGTAGATAACTATGCAAGAATAGTAATTCCATCTGGATTAAAAGTTGATTCTAACTATGACTTTAGCTTCCTTGCATATAATGCCGAATATCAACAAGAAGTAAGTTATAGTGGTGGTATATCAAACACAAGTCTATCCGATGCAGCATCAGTAGATTCTGTGGGAACTGCAAAAGATGCTTCTGGAAATACTATTCTAAACTCTAATTTAACAGCAGTAACCAATCTAGATTATGAAACCGATATTAATGATAGTAAGAGAAGAATTCAAGTTCTTAAGATGGATTACCTAGATATTGTATATAATGATATGAAGAGGATATTTAAATATAAAGATTCTAGTCAATATAAGACAAGTAAATTAAAACAAGCCCATAACCCAAGACTTAGCGGAACATAAAAAAAGGAGCCCCCATCGGGGCCCCAATATTCTGGTTCTCTAGGGTCGATCCTAGGATCCCACCAAAAGAAACCAAGCTGGTGCAATCTAACATGCATCAGCGGTTTTTTTAGCTCCATTTACTCCTCAGCTAACTGCTGGAAGTATTTAAGCGCATC
>VTLG01013978.1_pt1 | contig 47433 bp, 70 predicted proteins | sample 4694571 | NCBI WGS metagenome assembly VTLG01 (sample SAMN12604809, study PRJNA352737) | marine metagenome | biome: ENVO:00000447; feature: ENVO:00000209|ENVO:00000569|ENVO:01000036; material: ENVO:00002151; isolation source: viral sequences binned using virsorter ... | reverse complement strand
GTCATTGGCGTCTTTGCATCCCTCTGGAGGGTTCACATACCAACATTTTTCCTTGCCGTATCGGTGCAGTAGCTCTCGGCGTAGATTTTTCCCCGCCCCATCTGCGTCCAGAAACAATATGATTTTTTTTGCGTTATCTAGTCGGTGAGTCTTTAAGACATTAAACCTCCTGTCGTTTGGGTTGAACTTTGCCTCCGGTGGAGCGCCGTCCGGCAATGTAGTCACATTGGTAATTCCAACCTCTGCACAACTAAGCACATCCATTTCGCCCTCGACAAAGACTACTGTCTCCGCGCTCTTTACCTGACCGTAGTTGTAGAGGGATTTCTTGCCGTCCTTGGTCTGGCGGAATTCCTTTTTGTAGCTCCGATACTTCACATTCTCGGCAGAGCCGCGACTAGGATTGTATGGGAATGCTATCCAGCCCCTCTCCTCGTATATGGCGAAATCTTTAACGGTCTTGGTGCTGATGCCTCGCCCTGAAAAAAAGCTATCTAGCTTTGATGTTCTATGTTCTGCGATAGGTGTTCGCGGCTGATCTTTTTCATTAACGCCCCCCGCGTACTGGCAGTGATGACACATGAAGACAATGCTATCCGGGTTGATCGTTACTGATAGCGGTCTGTCTCGGCTGTTATGAGGCGGCTGGCACTCAGGGCATTTAATTTTATGGTTCCCATCTGATAACTCCCATGCATCAATCTGATACTCAATTTTCAATTTATCCCGCAAGTTCATTCATGCTCCGGTTATTGTTTTGTATCTCTTTAGTATTGGCGGACGCGGGTGTCCTAACCCCCCGGACACTGGTGTCCGCCCCCCTGTGGACATGAGCGTCCACGGTTAGAACGTAACGGTTAGAGGTGCCTGTACGGCTCTGGACGGTAACCATGCCAAGGTCGGCAAGGGTGCGAATTGAACGCCTTACCTGCCGGTCACTGATCCCGCACAGCTTCCCAAGGTGCTTCTCACTGGGGTAACAACTGTCCGCTTCATCGGCGTAGTTCGCCAAACAAATCAGAACCAGCTTTGTGGTGGGAGTGGGGCACTCCCTATGCATCGCCCAACCTAACGCCCGTATGCTCATGTAGTACATATTGGGTGATTAGTGGCACGCATGCAACCCCCAGAGAAAAAGAAGCCCCGACAAAGCGGGGCTATAGGTACAGAAGCGGGTTCAGTATAGCGGGTCTAGCTCGTAGAAGTCATCGGCAGTCACAGCGCCCTCGGTGATCTTATGTATCGTCTGCATCTCGGGCCTCCGGGGCATCCGTTCGTGGGAACACCACTTATGGATAGCGTGGATACTCACGGTGCTGCCCGCGAGCATACATAGCTCACGAAACTCTTGGTGAGTTAAGCGCTGGTCCTTTAGCCATGTGGATAGCTTCATGGGTCGCACTTTATCAGGTTTGCCGTTGCTAAACTAGCCCAAACTGTGCCAAAATGGCCCCGATGAATTGATGAGTACAGTGATGAACGACCCATTTGAACAACACGGCATAGACCACCTATCTGCCTCCTCGATAAACGAGTACATCGCCAACCCATCCAGATGGATATTACGAGTATCCGGGTTCCGAGATGACTTTGGCTCCCCGGCTATGTGGCGAGGGATCGCCCTAGACCAAGCAATCACCAAGATGTTGTTTAGTGATCTGTCTGATCTTAGGACGATACAGTTTGCCCTAGAAGCTTACAGAGATCGCCTAGATGAAGCGGTCAACAATGGCATACCAGTAAACTACGGAAAAGCGGAAGCCGAGCAGCACGCACTAGAAGCGTATATGCACCTAGCTATCCCGCACTACCGCCAGCTAGGCACCCCGACTGCCGCACAGCAACGGATCAAGCTGGAAATTGAAGAGCTACCCATCCCCATAATTGGCTACACCGACCTAACATACCCAAACCAGATACGGGATATGAAGACAGTTAGCCGAATGCCGTCAGAAGTTCCAGATTTCACCCTGCGGCAGATGGCTATCTATAGCGCGGCCACAGGGATCGAGGATGTGCAGCTTGACTACATTCATGTGACAAAAACGAAGGAGCAATTGATAAGCAAGAAGGCGGTTCATTTGGACCGACATTTGATGGTGGTGAAACGAGCAGCGTTGAACATGATGCGGTTGTTGTCGATTTCGCCTGACATAGCTGATGTAGCGCAAGTCCTTATGCCTGACCTATCCGATTGGAGGTGGTCAGACGCTGAACGTGAGGCTGCGCGAAAACTTTGGAGAATAAACTGATGGATAAATTGATAGACGCTCTACTGAAGAGTCAAATCGCGATACAGCACGCGGCAGGTTCTGCGACGAATCCGCACTTCCACTCAAAGTACGCGACGTATGAGGGCGTAGTTGCGGCAGTCAAACCGATCCTCAATAAAAACGGCATATATTTTCAACAGGTTAGTCACCCAGATAGCAATGGGGTATCAGTTGAAACCGTTTTTCACGGATTTGGGGAAACGCTCTCATCGGGGGTGTTATTTGTTCCCGCCGCAATAGCCAAGAGCGGTGCAGGTCCGCAGCAGTTCGGGGCCGCTCTAACCTATGCCCGCCGTTACTCGCTGGCACTGGCCTGTGGCATTGGCACCAACCGGGACGATGACGCAAACGCAGCGCAAGAAGCCTTTGAGTCCTCTGAACGCTGGACGCTGAAAAACAGCACCGGCCCGATTGCTGAATGCGATGGTCCGAATGAGTTCCTGTTGGCCGCTATCCGCCATGTTGGCGGGGCACGAAAAGATACCCCGGAGGCCCGAGACGTTTACGCCGCCTCAATTGAGGAATTCAAAAAGCTCCCTGACCTTCTTGGAGGAGACGACAAGAAAATCGCCCAGAGCATCAACAGCTTCTTTCAGAAGGAGGCCGCTGAATGAACATTCAAGAGCATGTCTTCAAGGCTATGGGCCGGAAATGGAATACCTACTGGGATGTCAGGGAAAAGCTATTCAACAAGGGCATCTACTACAGCGAAACCTCAATATCTGCCGCAATGCGAGACTTCAGAAAGCCACGATGGCGCAAACGGTTTGATCTTCCTCGCGAGGGAGAGGTGCTGTTAAAGGAGCGCCGCGGTCCACTAACGAACGGGGTTCGCGGATACAAGTACAAACTGGTAACAGGAGATTGAATATGGAATATGACAACAACCTCACAGGGGCGCTCTGGCCGGAAGATAGATCAGAGGTTCTGGCTCGCGGTAATCTGGAGATAGACGGCGAAAAGAAATACTGCATTCTTGTAAAATCAAAGAACAACGAAGGTCGCGAAAAATTTGAGCTAATGATTTCCGCAGGACTCATTCACAAGAATGAAATAGAACCGGGATCAAAAAGCCCTCACTTTGGCGGCAAGACCACGATAGACGGGAAATCTTACAAGTTCGGCGCGTGGAACCGCACGCCTCGGAGTGGTGGCCCTGACTTCCTGAGCGCATCCTTGAGGGAGCAAGCGCCTGATGGCGGCAAGTGGTAGGTTCAAGAGCAAGAAATTGCTAGCGTGGGTCCGAGAAATGGCCTGTTGCGTGCAGGATTTATCATGCAACGGGCCTATCGAGGCCCACCATTTGATGAAGCCATGGATTGACGGACGCGGCATGGGAATGAAAGCCACAGACAAAAATGTGGTCCCCTTGTGCGCGTTCCATCACCGACAAATGCACACCAAATACGGCGATGAGTTTAAGTTCTTCGCCGCTCACTTCAGGCCCGAGTCATACGGCCAACTTCTCGCTGAGCGTATATACAGAGATTTCACAGGCGATGGAGGCGGGCATCCGTGAATAACAGCGCCTTCCCTATTAGCGGCTCCCGCCCGCTTGAAGTAGGCGAAGGAGTCGTTTTTAACACGCTAGATGAGGCATTCCAGTTCCTCGTTCGACAAAGAGAAATACTTCCCACTCCGGCCATAGACCTGACCCTAAAGCGCATCCCCTTTGCCGGAACCGAAAGCTACATAGTCATTCGCAACAAATAATTGTTGCACAATATGGGTGATCCCCCTTATAATCACAACCACGACGATAAATTGATAGAGCAAGACAATGATGAAGCGTTCCAAAGGTGGATGGCCCCGTTCATTGGATGGGAAGAACAAAGCCCTCAACAATCTCTTTTCCCGGCCAGTCCTGATAGGCGTAGCGCTGGCGATCCTGTTCATGGTGGCGTCAAGCCTAGGCGTTCAAGATGAGATAGCGGAAGCAGACTATTACAACGAAATGGTATGCCAAGGCCATTGGCCGGACTACAAAGAAGTCTCCCCGGAGTGCCCGCAATGAGCCGCAGGGTAGGTCTTGGCAGAGAGTTCCATGAATTGATGAAGATGCACGACCACATCACAAACTTCCGAGAAGACCTTGTGAGGCTGGCCGACATTATTAAATCCGAACACCACGAAGATGTAACTGAGAGGCTCCTGTACCAGCAAGTTATCGGCCCACACAAAAAGCTCGGGCGATACGCGCACAACATGGCCTCCTCGTGGGCGAACTCCCGGCTTCTTGTTCAAGAAGACCCACGGTCGCTTATATGGGATGCCACCCGCTGGATCGCTGTCGAAGAAGATACGGCAAGAAAGTGTGCCGTCAGGTCAGGGATGAAGTACACCATCCCCCCAATAGCCCTCGGCGTCCCATATGAGCGACCTTTTGAGCTTACTACCCCGTTCCGGTTGCCGTTCCCGTGGACAACAGTATCAATTCCAGTTATTCCGTCCTCAACGGATGAATTCCTTCCTAATGTAATCATCTACATGGAGTATCGCGCTGCCCCAAGGGAAGGGTATGAAAGCTTAGGTCTATCAAGCGGGGAAGAATTTATATGCATGTCACCCTATGTGCAGCGAACGCATCTTGGAGTGATGCCTATGCCCGCAGAGATTCACATCAAAATCACTGACGACACCGAGCCGGAAATGGTTGAGGCATGGTTATCTGAACCATCCAACCTCGGGGAAGAGATGCTGAGTTCCTTCGCCATGTTCGCCATGACATGGTGGGAAATGCTAAACAGCAAGGGGACGCATGCCGTCACTCATAAAGGGTTGAAACCCTCACTGACCCGAAAAGTGAAACACCGACATGGGCATAGGTATCCACGGTTTGAGCATGTAGTTCTGGAGCGCGAAGTAAACCCAGACTCAGACCCACGGGGGGAGTCAATCGCCAGAGCGCCGGGGCAGGTTCGCAAGCATTTTAGATCAGGCCATTGGAGGCATTACTCTAAACCGATCAAGTCTGGCCCGAACGCCGGAAAAATGCGTACATGGGTAAGAGACTCAGCCCCCGGAAATGCGGAGCTTGGAGTCCTTAAAACTGACCTAGTCTTAACGAAAAAAGAGAAAAAATAATGATCTGCCCAATCTGCAAGAGCAAAACGATGAAGCCCGGCAAGTGCCCTGACTGTGAGAACGTAATTCCTATCTACTCTGGCTTGCCTTCAGTAGATCAATGGCTTGAATCATTTCCCCGAATTAACGGGAAGGCCGAACCCGCCAAAGAAGCCCGTCTGGAAAATTATGTCGCCAAGCTAACTAACAAGATATTGGAGGTTGAAATCCTCTCAGAAGAGCTTTCAACGCGCACCAAAACACTAGAGCTACTGTCAGAGAGTCTTGAAAAAAAACTGCTGGAGATGGACGAATTAGTACATAAAGTACTTGCAGACTCTGAGCAGTAGGGGTTACAATTGCAACCTAAATGGCGAGGGGGGATAAGACAACACATGAGCAAACAACTAACCAACAACTATGAATCACTTGTTGAAGCGCTCGTTACCGCATTGCTCTTGGCGGCTAGAGCTAAGTGGGGCGATCAGCTTGCGGGAGTTGAGGTAGACGAAGCTGAGCGAGCGATTACGCTGGCGAAACATTGTGCTATAGGTCTAAGCGAGGCAGATGTAGAGCGAGCGAAGGCGGAAGCTACAGAGCGGGCAGCGAGCCTTGAGGTAGCGGCGATAATGAGCGGAGAAGCGCAAAAATGATAAGAAATTCTGACTACACACCGACCATTGAAATCGAGCTAACGGATGCATGGCTAGAAGATTGGTTCAATGTTGACGGCACTATGACCGAAAATCAGGTCGAGGATTGGATAGATCGCTGGATGGACCGAGCTATTGAGTTGCTTGAAGAGAACGCAGAAGTGATCGCTTACCGGGGAGACCGCTTAGGTGACCATGTATTTGAGGACGGCAAAGAAGTCCCCGTCCCAGAATGGGTTGACGACATCCTTTACGTGGTGAACGGAGAATTTTCTCAGGAGCTAAAAAAGAAATGAATGAAATTAAAAAAGTGAAATCCGACGACTTGGTTGACTTCTTTACCCTCCAATCAATGGCATCAACCTATGCCAGCATGGCGGAAACCTACGGGGTCAAGAATCAGGAAGAGATTGATACCCGTATGGGAAACTTATACGGAGCAAAATGGCTCAATGCCCGCGAACGGGTATGGCAGGACTACGACCGTGCCGATGACGATGGCGTTGTTATGGTAGAGGTGGACTGGACATGAACGGAGCCGACCTTAAAAAGCTACGCAACGATCACGGGGTAACTCAAGACCAGCTTGCTGATGGCCTCGGGTACACCACCAAGGGCGATCCGAACGGGTCAATGATTGCCCGCATGGAGAACGGTCACGCGGCAATCAACCGGAGGCTTGAGCTAGCCATCATCGGCTTTTTCTTCCTGCGACAAAACTCCTGCCCATTAAGGCTCGCAGGATGCCCGATTGAAATAACGCACATACAACAAGGATCAAGTGATGCCTAGAACACCATTCGGAAAAACAACATCCACAGAAAAGCCCTACGCGATATATTCAGGCCCGAACGGATTTGAGTGGCGAGTGCTGAAAACCTATCAACATCCAGAGAACGAGGGTACTCATGCCCGCTGGTTCGTGGCGGCCAAGAGCGACCACACTGGTGGGGAGTATGAATACGGGGATACATACGCTGGAGAAATCCAGCACCACGGGATACTAGTTTCCGCCTCTCCGCTCTGGATCGAGCTATACGGCCCACTCTGGGGGGAAGGCGATCCGGTAGAAGCCAACTTCTAGGAGGGCGCTAACTTTGAGCGATCCGGTAAATCACCCGGCTCACTATGCGAGCGGGGCCATAGAATGCATCGATGCGATTGAATCGGCAGTTGTGAATCTTACGGGGCCGGAAGCCGTCTCGACCGGCGCGGCAATCAAATACTTGTGGCGATGGAAGGCCAAGGGGGGCATAGAAGACCTACGGAAAGCCCGATGGTACATCAGCCACTTAATTGACAACGAGTTGGGAAACAGATGATTTCATATAAAGAACTGAAAGAGGATGCGTTGAATTTTCTTCAGTGGGCCTCGGTCAGTCGATACACATGGTGGAGTTTTGCCCTCGCCACTATTATTTCATTTGCTTTAGGAGCGGCTCTTTTTTAACACCAATCAAGGATAGGATGTCTTCCGGGGCGCTGGTGATCTGCTTGGGGCTATACCTAAGCACTCGCCAGCCCGCGAGAACTGCCTGATTGTACTTCTCCAGATCGCCCTCAAACCCTTTCCCTCTGGTATGCCTGCCAGACACGTACAGCCCGCCCTCAACCTCTAACGCTATTCGCCTCTCCAGAGGCAGAATGACAAAATCAAAACGCCACCGTCTGGTCGGGTGAAACCTAACCTCCCTCTGATACCTAATCCCGTTTGCTCTCAGGAGTAGAGCCATCTCCTCTTCAGCGCGGGATTTCACCGATACCCAACCCAAGCGAACCGCTTACGATCCCTCAAGTAATACGGGTCATCTTGATTCGTGTACGCCTCCCGTTCAAACGGGATAGATAGATAGGCCACCACGTCCCGCCTAAGCAACCCTTGAACCCAGAACAACACGTACAAGACATAGAACGGAATCACCCATAGCTCGCGCTGCTGAGCGAGATGGATTTGCTCATGGTTGTGGATTTCTTTGTCGTCTTTTAGCTCTGGGACGATAAACGCAAACGGCCATAGAGCTATGCCCCCGTTTCCGCCACTCATCCAGCGAGCGAGCTTCGTATAAATAATCATCCACTCAATACCATGTCTCGGAGCCGTTCCGCCCTAGCGCCGACTTGCTTACTCCATCTGGAATCCATCATTTCAACCGCAGCGGTTTCCCAGTCCCCGGCCTTCATCGCAGCCAGAAACTTAGAAAACCCCTTGAGCCTAGTGATGCCTAGGTTAAACGCCATATTCACCAGCACTCGCTGACGCACTTCATCAACATCACCAAACCACTCAAACGCCCGAGTCAGTTCGTCAATTGCGGTATCAATGTCGTTGGAGAGCATGAATTCCGCCTCTGCAATAGAAACGCCAACATGCTCCAAATTTCGACCAATTCCGATAGTCCAGATACCCTCCGTATCTTGGTACGCCTTTAGGACAATGCCCTCGTCCCGCTTCAGTTCCGTGATTAGCTCATCGCGATTCATGCCCACACCTTTTTCTTTGTCCCGCCGTGGTACTCCACAGCATGGCCCTCATCAATAAGAATTTGGCAAATGTCATCCCCATCCTTAGTGTAGGGAACGCCTAGAATCCTCCCGTACTTGCCCTTCCCTAGAGATTTGACTTGCAGTTCCTGACCGCATAGCTCTATGAGTCGAGCTTTGGCCGCTAGTCCTAGCTTTTTCTCTTCTAAGTTTCTGGTGCGGCTCTCTGGGGTGTCTATGCCCGAAAGCCTGACCCGCTGCTTCTTCAGCCAGACGGAGAACCCAAGGTCTATATCTACGTCAATCGTATCGCCGTCAATGACCCGGATCAGGGTGCAGTTATAGCGGTGCGCTTTATCCTCCATCGTCCTCCTCCAGCTTTCTGTAGTAGTCCACGATATTAAGGATCTGCCGCAGGTAGCGCTTGATGTCGGCCATATTAGATGAAAGGTTCTCGTAGCTTTTAGTACTCATCGCGTACCAAACATTCGCAGGAGCTTCGCCCGCCCGCAGATCGTTGATGTACTCCTCCATCTCGTCGGGCGTCAGCACCGCCCACTCAACCGGGAGGAACTGTATCTCCGCAGGCAGGGCCGGATGATAGATCGGGGCAGGCTTCTCTATGGTTACAACTTCAACCTGTGCCACCTCTGGGATAGGTTCGTTACGATCTACAAGAGAACAGCCGCTAAGGGCGATCAGGATCAGTAATGGCCGCAAGCTCATCTCCCACCTCCTTCGTGCCTTTGTTTATGATCTTGGCAATTAGCCCCGGCTTCCTGAGAGAGAGCATGTTCAGATCATGCTTCGCAAACTTTGCCCGCAGATTAGTAACCTCCTGCGCTGCCTTTTGATTATCTAATTCAAGGCTTCGTATTTTTTTCTGCTGTGCCTTTTGCTCCTCAAGCGCTTGAGCTATCTGCTGGTTTTGATCGTCTATAGTTCCCTTCAGGACTGCCTCATTATTGATGGCAACCTGCAACTGAGCCATCAGGGATTCTCGTTCTGCTTCCGCCTTATCCGCGTGCAACTTAAACGCCGCCCCGGTAATTACGAGTGCCGCGCCTAGACCAATACTCAACTGCCACATATACTCAATCCCGACATGGGTTATCCCACCCAAGCAAGCCCATGTCAGCCCCCGGCGTCCCCACCCCGCAAACCGCCGGGGGCTTCTTTACTTGTCTTTGCTTTTACTGGTTCCCGCGTACAGCCCAAACCACGCAGCGCCAGCCCCAACTATGATAGAAATTAGTCCTGACTGTTCCAGCGACGGGCTAGGTAACTCCATGAACCACATTACGGAGTAGTAGAGCAGAAAAATATAAACACCCAGAAAGGCTCTAGGAAAAATTCGCCAGCTATCCACAGCCTGAGCCAAATCAATCCATTTCTGATAAGGGTTGATGCCTCGGTCAGTAGACGACGCACCTACCTCAACTTCAATCTCAACCTTCTTTTTGATTGGATCGCTCACCATCACCTCTTTACGGTAAACACAGGAACCTTCCTAGACTTGCCCTTAAATGGCATCGCTTTCAAGAATTCTATCTCTTCCGGCACACATTGGGCAGTCTTTGGCCCAATTAGTATATCCCTCCCTGCTTCCTTTGTGCCTGACTCCAAACGGGCAGCTAGATTTACCGCATCACCGATAGCCGTATAGTCAAAGCGGGTGTCTGAACCCATGTTTCCCACGATGGCCGGACCCGTGTTGATACCTATCCCAATATGGACTGGGTCAAGGCCCATCTCTGCTAACTCACGGTTCATATCTTTCATGTTCTGCTGTATGTCCTTGGCGCATCGAAGCGCGGCAGCAGGATGATCTTCCATGTCTAAAGGCGCGCCGAATATAGCCATCATGGCATCACCGATGTACTTGTCTACCATCCCGCCGTTTTTCATAACGGCAGATGCTTGAGCGGTCAGTGCCTTGTTCATAATCAAAACAACTTGCTCCGGCTCTAGCCGCTCAGACATGGCGGTAAACCCTCGGACATCAGTGAATAAGAACGTGCAATCCCGACGCTCCCCGCCCAACTTCAATGCATCAGGATTGTCTTGCAGACGCTTGACCTGACGAGGGTCCAAATAATGCTCAAACTGCTTCTTGATCTGTTGGCGTAAACGGTACTGCTCACGGTATCTAAGGAAGAATCCCAGCGTCGCGGTTACAAACTCACTAAGAACCGCCCATGACACATCAACCAGAAATCCAGACCCGGCCAAGTAAGCCCCTACCGCCCCCGTGCCGGCCATTCCGACAAAGGCACCTAATGCCCCGCCCGCAACAGGAAAAGCGCTTAAAGCGGACCACACAAGCCCCATCCCCACCAAAAAGATAAAAAGCTCCAAGCCTTGGGCAAAGGCCGGAACATTGGGCACCACCACCCCACTTGATGCAGAGACCATCGTTTCAGCTAGAGCCGCCTGTACATGATGCGGGTACATCAGACCCGCTGGCGTAGCAATCTGTGGAAGCACTCCCTTGGCCGTAACCCCTACAATGACAAACCTGCCCGCAACATCCATATCCGACAAAGTGGTTCTCTTAGTGCCCGCCCAGCTAACCCACAACTGACCATCTAGGTCGGTCGGGATTGGATCAAGCTGCCTGACCCTGATCGCCTCAATGCCCTCCGAGGTTGTTTTGATCTGATAAGTGCTGGTCCCTGTAACTGCCTTGAGAATCTGGGTTCCGAGAGCAGCAACCCATCCGTCCTCAGTACGCATCAGGGCGGGCATCTGCCTAACCAATGTATCCGCCCCGGTTCTGGCTGAAACGACCCCCTGTAGCGCCTGAGATGCCAATACGGGCACGTTCTCGGTTATGGCTTGCGCCCGCACACCTTCGGCCCCCGGCCCCATGATTACCGTGCCTTCAGTTTTCGGATTGGTTGTCCCTGTCTCGGTTTCAAACGCCGCCAGCACACTCGGGGCATATGAGAGCGCTTCAGCAAACACCTCATCCCCGCCAAACCTGTCAGGCTCAGAGAACGCAACAACCCACGCCACCCCAGTAGCCCCGGCATTCAGAAGATCAACGTGAATTTGCGCCAAGTCTGCGCGAGGGAACGGCCAGCCACCTGCCTCCCTTACGTCATCCTCTGATATGTCTAGGATGACAAAGTTCTCCGTCTCGGGAATAGGAGAGACCAGCGCATCAAAGGTTTTTAGCTTCAGGATTTCCCTAGGCCCAAACTGAATGAGCAGAGGCACCGCAAGAATCAAGACAAGAGGAAGGGCATATCTGAAACGCATAAAAAAATACCCGCCGGGTAAAGGGCGGGTATCTTATGCCTTGCGTTCGGTCAGCAGTAGTAAGGACTCTCCTCCGGGTAACTTTCTCCGGGGCTGGCCTCAACATACGCTCTAAGCTGAACCGTTCCCCAAACGCCACCCGGAATCAGGTAATCATCGTCCCCGTTCCCGTCTGGGTCTCGACCATCGTAATCGCCAAACCCATCTGAGCGGCCCCGCGTCACAAGACTGCAGTCTAGCGAGTCTTCAAAGCCTTGAATTAGATAATCAAAGCCTTCGGTTTCAAAGAAAGACTTGAAGTTAATCGTATCGTTTGTCGTCAAGGCGACACTCAGCCTGTCTTCTATCTCGCCTGCGTTCACCTCTGATGGCAGCTTAACGCCAAAAATAAACTCCCCGGTTGAATACCACCACCCTCCCTCCTCGGGTCCGCCGTAAGCCTTGCCAACTTCGTAGATATTTAGATACATCAATAGTTCCCTTTTCAATTTAAGTGGTTAGCGGTCAAATCAATTGCGGCTACATTACCCCAAACGGCTACCACCGTTGGTCGGCGTAAGGCGCTCGACCAGTGGGGAGGGGGGCCGGCTTCATTGATTCTCTTTCTCTAGCGCTTTGGTTGCCCACGAGCGCGGTCTGACCTATCCGCCGTGCCTGACCAATGATACCCCCTCATGCCTGTTCCAATTCCCTCAACTCTTGCCTTGCAGCCTCCATTCTTTGATCCAACAAATCCATCCATCCTTGAGAAGTTTGGCCTCCGTTTTCGTCGCCGCTTGCCATCCAGCGCTCTTTGGTGGCTTGCAACTCATTCAATTTTTGCTGCGTCCGCGCCATCAAGTGGTCTCTCATGCTCATCATTTTCCCCTCTGCTTTATCAATGTATGGGCTTACTATAACAAGGCACAAAGTGACGTGCAAGTACTTTCTGTACTTTTTTGAATTTATCGCTGCGTTGAGGTAATCAGGGCCAGAGGCTGCTCTGATACCCAGCCGCCCTCTTCGCCGGCATAAGGCATCGCCGGAGTGGGCAATTGCTTAACCCAGCACATCCCCTCTTGGGGTTTGCGATGCCCCTCCACTACCTCAGCGTACATCACGTCGCCGGGAAACATGCCGCGCATGTGCAGCATGTCCACCCAGCAATGAAGACCCACAGCGAATTCGTCTTCCATCCTTACCCCTCCGATCAATTAATCTGCAAGCTCTGGGCGCTTATTTTGCAGTTCGCGCAGGCAATCTTTTCGACTCATTGCGTGTCTGACAAGGAAGCGTCGCTCGCTCCCGCCTAAGTGTTCGACGGCGCACCACCCAAACCCTTGGAACACCTCGATGTGGGGCGCTTTTTTCACTACCCACTCAGCGGGCACGGTTCCGGTCACGTTATCGACCCAGCCGCTTTCTGTTGTTTTGGTCAGTTTAATCATTGTTTCCGTCCGCTCATCAATTTATGGGTTTATAGTAACAAGGTCCGATGTGGTATGCAAGTACTTTTTGTACTTTTTTTGAATTTATCGCTTCAGCGTCTCAAGTGCTGCAATGCGGGCATCGGTGCGAAGGGTGCTCAGTACCCAGTAAGCATCATGGGATTTCCAGTCAGCGATCTCGCAGGTTTGATACTCAAGCTGACCGACCAGTCTCGCATGGTCAGCGGGGGCTTCCGGTTGAGTCCCTTCGCAGGAGTACAACTGGGCGTCAAAAAGGTAGGCATCAACTTGCTGCTGGTTATCTAGGAAGCCGCCAGCGAACTCTCCGTGGTGCGAGTAGCGAGCTTGGCAGCTATCGATGTTTGCCTGTGCTAAGAACTTAGCCAGAGCCTGAGCATCTTCAAACACAATCTTTTCGCCCGTAGCGTGGTTGACGCACATGCCCTGAGAACGGCCTGAACGAAAAGCAAACTCAGCAATCTTTCCAATTTCTTCGGCTTCAGTTAGGTAGCAGCTCATTTCGTTTTCCCTCTTTGTTTATCAATGTATGGGGTTACTATAACAAGGTGTCCAATGGTATGCAAGTACTTTCTGTGCAAAAAACAAAAAAATATTTATTGCAAAAAGGTGTGTAGCTTGTTATTGTAACTATGGCAATGGTGCCAACGACAACAAAGGATGAAGCAAGTGAAGATTATAGAAATTGACGATGACATCCCTATGCCCACAAGTAGGCGCAGGGCGGTATATCCATGGAAAGAGTTGGAGGTGGGACAGAGCTTTTTTGTTCCTGCTACGGATGACATGCCAATGTCTAAAAGACAAAACAGCATCTTTTCATCAGTAGCGTACTACCGCATTTCCAACGGCCTCGACAGCGAAGATTACGCTGTATCAACTAGGCGATGGCCTAAAAAGCGACCCAATGGAATACGGGTCTGGAGAGTGCGGTAACTTCCTCGGCCCTCGTAACAGGTAGTGCTGACGGGGGCCAACCCACCTTGACCGCATCTTTACATTGCACCGGGGGAGTTAGAAGGATAATACTTAGAAAAAGGGCGCACAGACCTATAAATATCGTGCATAGACCGAACATTAGCTTGATGTCGGAGTCCATTACTGCCTCCTCTACTGAGTTTGCCGGACGACCACCTTGCTATTAGACCCGCCGTTTATCTTGACCGTTCTACTAACCCCGTCCTGAATAAGTATCACCGTATACGCGGCCGCGCCATCTAAGTCTAGCCGGACGCTGCTGCCCACTTCTCTTCGCAGACTAACGCTCTGACCATCAATAATCGTTGCAATCTGAGTTACTGCATCCTGCCCCACCTGAGTGCCCTGAATATCAATAGATGTCGCAAGCATTGCTAGCTCATCCGCGTCTTCCCCACTGTCTAGCTCATCAATGATGTCTAGCAAGTCCTCCAGAAAATTCACATCGAGATAATTAATATCCAGTTCAGTGAACTCCAGTTCTGATGAGTCATCCAGAAAGTCCTCTGCCAAGAAATCAATATCTAAATCTGAGAACTCTAGATAACCAGCATCAGAAACCCCTTCCTCATCTTCCGCTACTGACTCCTCTTCGGGCACCGGGGGAGTTACGATCAGCATGTTATCAATCAGGTCAAGAGTAAGGTCTACTACTACAGGTCTAGCCGGGGCGCTTTCATATACGTCTACGGTCGTGCTTTCAAAGGGGCGACTTAGAACTACCTCCCCCGCCATTGTAGATACGACAATCTCGCCGCTGGATGAGCCGTCAGCTTTAGGCAGGAGAATAATAAGACTCCTCCCTAATTCATCCACCGTAGCGCTAAAGCTAGTTCCACGGATAGCTATATCAGCGGATGGGGTTTTCAGGGAAATGTTTCGCCTATTGATTGCCCCTAGCTTTCCAGTAACAAACCGGGCAGTACCTGACGCGAACTTCAGGGCTAACTTGGCCTTGTCTGGGTTAGCGTCAAAAACGTACTCATCAACTACTAGGCTGCTGTGTTCTGTCAGCCTTACGAGGGAGTCATCCAAAAAAGTGATAGCCAGCCGCCCGTTGCTAGTACGCACGTCATCGTACTGCTGAATCGGCAACTGTAGCCCTGCCGGCACAGGGTCGCCCCGGATAACCCTAGCGGACCCGTTTAGCTCTGAAATACTCCCAATATCAACAGGAAGTGCTAGTGCCGCCGTCGTTTTGAACAACGCACACAGTGCCGCCATTGCCAGAGTTTTCAATCTTGAGCCAATCGCTCGCAAGCGTAGAGCTTTGTGTGATGTCAAAGAGCCGGCTATTGCCGGTTTGATCGAGGTAGAAGTAGCCACCGCTTGCCCCGCTACCTGTGTAATCTATTTCGTTGGAATCCCCGTCGAAATCAATGTAATTGGTTGCATCCTCTAAATTGATCGACACAGCGAAAATGTTGCTATCTCCTGCAATCGTCCAGTCCAGATCAAGCGTGTCAGCTAGGGCGCTGGTTCCCACGTTTAACTCAAACTCATTGCTAGAGCCGCTGACGTTGACGTTGTAATTACCGCTGTCTGCACCGTAGGTATCCGTGGGATCGACTTGAATCTTGAATACGTTGGAGTCTCCATCAAACTCAAAAAAACCAATGATGGAATCCCCCAATATGTCACCTAGAAACTCGTTAGAGGAACCAATTTGATTTATGTCTAACGTCAGCGTCCCCCCATCAAGGTCAAGCGGAGTCATAGTCCCCGCCACAGCATCAAGTCCCCCAATTATGTTAGATGACCCTAACTGCTCCAGATCAATGTTGGCCGTAGCCCCCACCTGATTAATGAATATTTCGTTATCCCCGCTAACAGGGAGCGAAATAACCGCTGCCAATACCGCCGATATGATTCGCATCATTTCTCGCTCCAGTACGCCAGAGCAAACCCCCTGCGGATGATCTCAAGGACCGCTTTCTCAATAGCGGCCTGAAGGGCGATGTTCACGCTTTCGTTCTTTACTGCGCCCCCTTCTACCTCTACAAGCTCAGTATCCGCCGATACAAAACGGAAAACGTCCTGAGATATAGCCGCTGATAGAATGCTCTTAGTGGTTAGAACCTCTATCAGAATCTCTCCGGTAGAAACAGAAATAAGCCGGAGAGCTACCACGACGGTATCTTTGCGATACTCCTTAGACATTCCGATGCCTAAATATCGGGCACCTGCGCCACCGGATTCCGCATTGCTTTCGTAGCCTATCACCCCTCCAGATATGATCAAACCGGCGAAGGTTAGTGGCATAAGCTCCTGCGACTCGTTGAATTGCTGCCGAGTGCTACGTATTAGCTGCCTTTCCTTTGTCAGTTCTTCCAACCCTACACGCTCAACCACCCGGAAAAACCCGCCAGAGTCAGCCCCTGCTAACTTTAGGGCGCGGATAAGGTAAGCGTATGGCGCTTGGGTTATCGCCGTGCTGAACGAGGCGTACTGGCTGTTGCTTAGGCGCTGCCCCGTATGGTCCATAAACCCGGAGGCATAAATTGCGACAACCGGGCGCTGAATAGGCTCAGCCACGGAGGCCAGTTCCGGGTTGATGATCTCTAGGACTTGAGCCGGGGTAATCTTCTTGACCGGCTCTGTCTTGGTCGTCAGAGGATCAAGATAGGCAGCGCAGCCACTAAAAAGTAAAACTGCCCACAGGGATAGTGATCTTTGTAGTCTGCCCATTGCCGTCTGATATGGTGAGCGTGATCTTGTCATCGACCACCTCATACTCTATCTGATTATCTAGCAATTCAATGGTGCCCTCAGTCTGAGGAGACTCACCAAAAAGCTGATCCACCAGTTGCCGGGATAGCTGGGCGTAGACCCGACTTTCAAAGTTACGGAGGAATCTGGCTAGGGTAGTGTTGTCCTTGTCCCGCTCAAGCTCATCCCTTAACGCCTTAATTTCCTGCTCTATCGCCTGCCGCCTTGTGTAGCCTTGATTCTCAATGGTCAGATAGTGGCTGCTGGCATTCTCCCCGCTGAATGACGGGCTTTTGAATTGGAAGGTCATTCTGTCCGCGCAGGCAGGCGCGGCAATTAGGAAAAGAAAAAGGGCGCTAGTCCTTGCGCTGGTCATCTCTTCCGGCCTTGGCGATTAGCTCTAGGTCTATGAGTTCTGCCTTGCCTATCAGGGTCTTGAGCAGAACATCCTGCCGAATGGTCTGGTTGTCTACGCTACGCACCCGATCAATAAGGGAAATCAAGATGCCGTGTTGCGTCTCAATCTTTACATCAAGCCGCTTTTCCATTTCGGCTATCTGGGACGCAACCTTTTCGTCCAGAACGTCAACCTTGGCCTCCATGCCATCAATGATCCGCATGATGAGCTTCCAGATAAACCATCCAAGCCCAGCCGCAGCGGCTATTGGAAAGCCAACCTCATTAATAACCCGAACGAAGTCATCCATTAGAGGCCGGGGAAGCTACCGCTCTCAGGACCGGCCTCAGCCGTATGCTCTCCCGTGGCAAGTACACCCCGCAGCTTGTAGTGATACAACTGACCAGCACTCATACCGTCATTGATGCTTTGAATTATGCTGTGGTTACCATTCGGTATCCCCGCAACGCTAGCTACTAGGTAATTGTCACTGGAAGCCGACGTAGTGAACGTTGCCGAGGTATGCCTGTAGACTTTCGTGTACCAATAATTCTGTATATTTGGATTCTGCCACTCAACCGTAAGCTGGAACGGGTAGTTCGTTGAGCCATCAGTCACATCAAGATTAGATGGAGCCGCCGGGCTAGTCGTCGCGGGACTAACAGTAATAGACGCCGTAGCCGCCGTTGAAAAGTTACCGTCTATCTCATGCCTTATATTGAAGCTATATTGCTGGCCCCGAATAGCCGGACCCCACTTAAACGTCTTTTCCCCCGGCTTAGCAGTTCCAACCGTTAAATAAGCTCCCGATCCTCCCGTCTGCATTTTGATCTCAGTTTCTGCATTCTGGTCCTTTAAGGTCCATGCAAGATTTATGTAGTTAGTCTCAACCAGATTTTGAACCTCAGTGCTTAGGGTCAAGGTGAGTCCGGTTGGAGCCGGGATAGTTATTGAGCCTTGAGGCGGCTCAGCAAACACAGACGGGTCTATATCTGCCACGGGATTGGTGAAGTCGCTCGATACGAACGTAAAGATTCCATCATCTACCTCTTTCAAGGTGGCATTGACTGCCGCCATCCCCGGAGAATCATCACCTCCATCCGTCATCCCTAGAGATATTTCTTCAACGCAGAACTTCTTATTTGTCCAATCAAAGTTTGGATATGTAATCTGCACCCAATCATTAGGCTGGCATTGAATGTACTTAATCGGAAGTTGCACATTGACCATCTGCGTAAACCGCTGGTCCAGAATCTGAACCTTCGCTAGTCTCTGCGCCGTATGCTTGTTAGTGGTAAACGGAAGCCGCAACTCCATCATCTTCTTATAGTTAGGTTCCGCGCTGCCGGAGGGTGTATCTTTGCTCAAGTAAGTAGTGGATGTGCCGGGCAGTTTCGCAGTCAGTACCGGCGTTTCTGATGCGATATAGTCATTCTCAGCATCCGCGTAGATGGCCTTCACTGAATTGAATAGATCGCCACCCCGCCTGTTGGTGGTGATATTAATGGGTGACAGCAAATCATCCTCTGTAATGGTTTTATCTACTGTCTGAGTTGCCCCGGCAAACACCTGAAACTTGCCTGATGTATACGTCATTTTTCCTGCCATAGACGACAGTAGTTGATGAACTACATCCTCTCCGGTGCTTGAGAAATTCGCCGACCCATTGGCCGTATACCGATTTGCGGTAACGCTTGAGTCGTTATCTACTACGTCTTGATCGCATACGTTCGCCGCTGTTTGTACGCCCCCTGGATTATTGGTGTCGTTGATCTCAGAGGCTTCTGCCGACAGTCCGTAAGTGGTATCAGACAAGTAGTCCCGTAAGCACAGAGCAGGGTTGCTTGAAAATTCCCATGTGCTGGATGTGGCCGCTCTATGGCTCCCACTGCCGCCGGTAACTGTACTATCTTTTCTCGGGTCGTAGATCTTCTTGCCCTGAAGCTCAAAGCTCAGTCGAGGCACTGAGTTATTCTTTTGCCGGTCGAAGATAAGCTCAAAATAAAAATAAGCACAATTCGTCAGCAAGAAATTGTCGGTGATTACGCTTGAGCCTAACGTCGCTCTAGCCAGACCATCGTGAGCCGTTTGGGTGCCGTCGTGAAACGTAAACCGGAACAGTGCATTGTTTTTTACAAACCTAGCCCCGTTGACTCCGTTGACATCATTTAATTCATCAGCGTCGGGATAATAGACAGTCTCGCCTACCTCTGTATCTACTATCTGATCCAAAGTGTCTCCCGCGTTGTCGTGAGACAAGTCCGCGGTATCCAAGACTTGGTCGTTGTAATAGACCTTCGTGAATCCGGTTATAGGGTGACCCGAAACCACCACGAACATGCACAGCTTTTCACCATCAAGATCACCGTCCTCGTTGTCAAAGTGGCCGTTTGTGCCATCCGTTGAATGAGTCACGCTCATAAAAGTGATGGTGCCGCCAACCCGGCATTTCCCATACACAATCTGACGAGGCTGTACTGCTCCGCGCCCTGACACCTTTGTGCCGTTGGGTAGGTTTGCGTTTACAGTATTAGCGCTTCCTACACTAATGTCCGGGGCCAGAACAGACCCTACCAGCGTAGCCGCGCCCGATAACGCCAAGGCGGTAGTAAACGAAGTCGAGGTAACGAGAGCGCCCATAGAAGCCAAGAAGCCGCCTTTTGCTGCGGCTACCCCCATAAAACTGCTGGCTCCGAAGACTCCATACGCAATAGCCCCCGCCGTAATAATGACCACAGCGGTTATGGCTACAGCTTTGAATATGGATTTAACTGTCTCGCCCATTAGGGGATTCTCCATGCCCTTTGGACAGTGCTTGGCATATTGAAACTATAACCGTCTAAGGAGGGGCTGAGAATCCTAGCCCCATCACCCACTCCGGTAATCAATTCATTTTGAGGCAAGAACAAGACCACATCACCAGCAGTAACGTATGACGTGGGTATCTCTGAAAACCCCTCCAGAGCCAAGACTTTGGACACTGCTCCTTCTAGGTTCTCGCCGTACCGCTTGGCGGTCTTGTATGCGCTTAACTCGCTAGTCCAACTTAATCCCTGAGACTTCAGTACGTCATGCCCGGTCATGGCTTCTATAGCCATGCTTGCCATAACTACGCAATCCCACTCGCCCCAGACAAAATCCCGGTCTTTGTTTTTGGAGAAAAAGGCGTGAAGTCGATCCTGCCAGTGTGGCAACTTGTGAAGCAATTTAAGGCCCGCCTCCTAAGCCCGACACATTGCCGCTTATAGATGCCTGAAGGTTCGTTACCAAGGCCCTTATCCTGCCCCAAGTAAGCACCATATCCTGCAAACTAGTTACCTGATTGAACCCTATGTCATTTGAATCAATGTACTTCTGTGATTCTTTTGTGTATCGAAGATTGCTAGGTCGTCTTAGATCAACCAGCCTGTTTTCGCATGAAACCGTAATAGTGCTAACTCCCGCAGGGTTTTCATTCAAGGCCATTGACATCATTCGGCCCTTGAAGCTGGTAATAGCAGCACCTGCTGAATCCCCTCCCCCGTCTGCAAAGCAAGTGAGCATAGTGATCGGCCTATTTTGATAATGCTCCGTCAGCCCCATGCTTAGAATAGAAGCGTCCAGACCCGTAAGGGTAATAATCATCCCCTCACTCTTTAGTTCTGCACTATCCGTTACGTCTGAAAAATTAATAAGCTGCCCAGCCCCTAGGTAGGTTTCTCCCCCTATAGTGCAATCACCCGACAAGGTGCTGAAGCGTAACGTATCAGTATCAAACTCTGCTTTGACGGCGAAGAACAAGTAATTGTTCTGGTCAGCGTCAAGTCTGGTCTCGGCTACTGTTTTATTTTGAATCCCGCCGTCAGAATCTAGCCGGCTTGCCATCTACGTAAACTCCTGACAAGTAAACGACAATGAGTACAGGCCGAGCCTATCCGTATCCCAAGTTACCTCACTGGTGAGACGCCATTGCCCAACGTTGACCCCAGACGCGAACCCTACGCTTCCATCATTAGGCAAGGCAGTACGCAGCCTCGGTTGTATAGCTACCGAATAGTGATCCGGGGAACCGCTTTTCGCCGTCCTCGTCGCGTCTTCGGTTGCCATTACCAACTGCTCAACCTCTCCAGTCTTACGAATAGAGAGCCAATCCCCAGCCTTTATTGTTCCAGACTCGGTATTGTTGGAAGCATCAAGTGTTAGGCCGGTCGCGCCCTTGGCGTTTTGTAATATCTTGCAGCTTGCCGTACTTGATTCAGCGACTAGCGTGGAGTCTACGGTTACCTCAGTCGCGCTTGTTTTCGTAAGAATCTTGTGAGTTCCATTGTTCGCGTCATTAACTGCCCCGGTCACGAAGAAGAAGTCGCCCACCACCGCATCGTCAAACCTATCCTCGCCGACGGCAGTTATCACATTAGTCGTGGCCGCAAAGGACAGAGTCACGCTGTCATCAATTGGCTCCCTATGGTCCGAGATCAGGTAGTCTTGACCGTAGGTGCCCATAGGGGTTTTGCCATCCGGGTCCGCTAAGAAAAAGTAATTCTCAGGGCCATTTAGCTTTAGAAAAAAGGATTGCCACGGAGCCGCCTGCGCTCGCGTCATAGGCGGCAGCGTCAAATCCATCTGCCACGCAACATAATCAAATTGCTGTGTCCGCGTCTTGCCGCTAAACGGGGATGTGGTAGCGGATACGGTATTGATTAACCGCATAGTAGAGCGGACAAACCCCGGCGTCGTCGGAATAGTGATTGCTTTAGGCACCTACTAGCCCCCTCTGAAACGATCCTCCCCTTGATGCCGCCTCCAGCACAGAGGCTTTTGTTACGTCTGATATTTGAGGAAGCATCCTTGTCACTTCAGCCCTTACCGTAGGCACTACACCAGTAGAGAAGTTAAGGCTTTGATTGATTACTACCGGAGCGCTTGCACGGCTCATCATGCGTGCGGGTGCCTCCGGTGCTTTAACCGGCGGCATGTTCAGAACTACCGTAGGTGCCTCAACCGACGGGATGTTTACCTCAACTGGAGGTATGCTCAGCGCCGGAGCGCTTGCACGGCTCATCATCTGGGCAGGCGCTGACGGTGTAACCACCGGCATCGGTATGTTTAGGCTATTCCCCGCATTCTGAATACCCGGCGGGGTTCCAGCGGTCGTTATAGGAACAGTCCCGCCGCCTCCCCCGCCTCCCCCACCGCCAATCGTCGGCAAGGTTTGCCAGCCACTAAAATCACCAAACACCGCATTGAGTATACGGTTGACTACAGCCATCTGAAGGAAGGTTCCGATTATCTGGGCCACTATATTTTTCGCTAAGTCTCTGAAGGACTGCAGCGCATCCCCGCTTTCCAACAGGGCGTTGACTAAGTCAAAAGTAAAGGCTTGAGTGGTTGAGGTTATGGAATCTCTTAAGCCCTCAAATGATTCAGCGACCGTTTGAGTGCCTTTGGCAACTTCGGGAATCTTTTCGCTGGTGCCTATAAGGTTTTCTAGTTCAGAATTTAGCTCATCAATAGACTGAGTGAATTCATCCGTTCCCTCTGCCCCACCATCAAACACATCCCCAAGTAGATCCCCTACTGCGGCAGCGGCTTTTTCTGCCATCTCCCCGAGCCTTTCTAAGCCCCCCGTAAAGTACCCGATCACTACTGCGGCACCTACGAAAATGCTTTTTTTCATGCTGGCGTTGAGCAAGATCATCGCGGCTCTAGCTATACCAACAGACCTCGCAAGAGCGACGAATGCCAACCCTAGCTTGGAAATGGCCGAAATAGTCGCTACAGAAGCAAGAAGCACAATGGCCCCTAGAAGCTCACGTAGATTTTCAGTAATAACAATTACAATTCGGTTGAGTCCGCGAACGGCAATAGTCAACGTCCTGCCAATAACTTGCGCCGTGTTAGCTGAGTTCTGGGACATATCCAAGAAAGTCCCGGCGAAGTCAGTCAGAGCTTGGCGCAGCCCCGCATCGCCTATCTCATTGTAGAAACTGGCCGTAGCGTCTTGCAGGTTAGATATTTTCCCCGAAAGGGTGTTAGCGCTATCCTCCAAAGCCGTTGGGAACTTGTCCCGCCCAACCTTGCGGATAAACTCAATGATGGCCGTAGAGTTGCGGTCTATCTTTGTGGTTGTATTGTCAAAGGTTACAGCCAGCTTGTCGCCTTCAACCTTTGCGATAATGCCGAACTGCTTCAGCATCTCCATCTCGCCAGTGGTCGCATTGAATGCGGCCTGCGCCATAGTGGTGATGTCTTTACCAAAAGCGGCAGCGACATTACCAAAGTCCGTCAGGACTCCAGTGGTAGGCGTAATCCCAGCATTCACCAAGGTAGTAAATGCCTGAGTCACATCATTGAGTTGAAAGGTAGTTCCCGCAGTAAAGCGCTCAATGACCTCCATTGAGACGCCCGCCGCCTCGGCGCTTCCAGTGACCGCTTTTAAAATGGCCCCAAGATCCTCAAACTCGCGGATCGTTTTGACCATGTTGGCCCCAGCAGCGGCGACACCTACAGCGGCGAACACCTTTGCCAGATTACTAAAAGAGATCAGGGACTTTTCAGCGGCTCCTGTGGCACCTTTCAGTTGACGATTAACGTCATCAAGCCCTTGCCTTAACTCTTTGGTCTCGGCTCGTATCTCAACAATTAACTCGTCAACAGTAGCCATCAGTCTGGATATAACTCCATAAGTTCCTCAAGCTCATCCCTTGCTAGGGGTTCTGAATTATTGCCGCTTGAGTTGAATTCAACAAACCCACTTACGGTCAAGTATATCTCTTGAGGAGAGGAATCCCAGAATTCTGATGGGCTAACCCCAATCATGCCCAAGCAAACTTCCATCCACCTAGCGACAGGTAGGGCGTCAGGTAGCTTACCTACTCTTCTGGCTTTTTTTCGGTATCTTCCGAGGAATCCGTAAGCGTGCTAGTCAACAACTCCGCGACTGCGGTGGTTGCCGAGACAATGCCAGAGGACTCTATTAGGTTGGAGGTATCTTTTTGGCTGACATCATTGCCCCCGCCTCGCAAAGCGAGATGCAATATGGTCACGATATTACTAAGACTTATGTCGCCCTCGCCCATCAGGGTCGCCATCTTAATAATGCCCATACCCGTAGCAGCCTCGATCTTCATAAGGGCATCTAGGGTAAGGCGGCAAGTGTAGGTGTCACTGCCGAGGGTGATTTCGGTTTCACCCCTTAGTGGGTTTGGCATCTCCATTATCTCCAGCATTAGGCGTCAAGGTCACCGTGATAATATCATCACGGTCATCCTCTTCCCACCCCAGAATGGGGTAGGTTTCGCCCTCTACGGAGATGGACTTAACGGGCTTGAGTTTGCCCTGCTGCCCAAATACTTGGACTTCATGGGCGCGAGAGAACGCCTCATACTCCTTTGATCCGAGCTTGACTGTTATTTGCTTCCAAGCCATCTATCTAGCTCTACGCTGCGGTAAAGGTAATTGCTCCAGCGCTTTCCGCTGTCAACGAGTACGTTGCTTCCCCGTTGTACTCGCCTGAATACTCCAAGGAGGTAATTGCATAACTCCCAGAGTATGTGCCCAAGTCGGGGATTATAAAGGACATCGCTGCATGAGCAGCGCCGCCGAAAAGGGTTCTCAACGCAGTCTCAGCCCCTGAGTCAGTAAAAACCCCTGAACCAGATATTGTGATACTTTCAACGCCGCCGCCGGCCAGAAGCTCTCTCTGTAGGTTCGTGCTGTCCTTGTTCGTTATATCAATCGTCTCATGGTTGAGCGTAATAGACGAAGAACGCAAGCCACCGATGGTCGTTTGTGTTCCGCTTACGGCGACCTTGACGAGAACTGCCTTACCTGCTTGTGCTGCCATGTGGGGTCTCTCTCCCTAGCTTGTGCCTAGTATCGCGGCCCTAAAACGCATCACGCCTTGCCGCGTTATACCATCTGCGTCCCTGACTATATCAGAGAACTCAAAACGGATATTTATAAGGTTATACCCGCTCACCGTCAGTGATGCATTATGTAAGAGGGTGTGAATCCTGTCCATTATATCGTGGACCTGTTTAGACCCGCGATACCGGGAGTAAATGTCTATCTGAACCGTAGCCTCATTGCCGTCTACGTCTTTGGTCCCATAATCAACTGAAGAAAACTCTCCAATCTTTACAAACGGGTAGGACTGATTTTGTGGAACCTCATCAAAGACCCCGGCCCCTAACGTACTGGTCAGGTTGCTGTCACCGTTAAGGGTTGAGTAGATTCTTGACTGTAAAGCAAAATTCCCGAGGCTCATCTAACGAAGTCCCCTGATCTAATGATGCTTTCAATCTTTTGCTTGTTCTCCATCAACGCAGGGCGCATAAAAGGGCGAGGCTCTAAGTTGTTGGGCGCGTACCCATACTCTAGCGCCTTACTGTAGGCCGCTGAAGATATAACCTCCCCAACCACGTCATCTCCATCCGCCTTGACCCTCGTGGATATATTTGCAACTAGATGCCCCGTGTCGGTAGCAGGAGGATCTCCGGGGGCAGACGCTGAGTGAGTCCGTCTAGGGTTGTATCGAACCACCACGTCGCCCGTGCCGCCGGCTTGAATGCTCTGGACTGCGGTGCTTTGAACCAACAGAACTGATCTGCCAATACTAAATTTAAGCTCCTTCAGGGCGTCTCGTTTTATCTTCTCAAAGCGCTTGTGGAGCTTTTCTCCTCCCTTAACCTTTCCCTTGTCCTTGCTCATACGGCCACATTCTCCTCGCAGTGGAGGATCATGAAGCGGTCCCGCTCGTCTACATTTTCAATGTAGTTTATGTTGAAGCTGCGCCCGTCAAACAGAACCTTGTGCCGGTTGGTTATAAAACTGTGATACCTAACCGTAATCTGATGCCCAATTTCTGTCTGGAGCTTGCCTTGCCGAACAGCCTCTGACCCCCTAGTGGGGCGGATGTCCGCGTACATCTTTTTCGTGGTCGCGAAACTCTGGCTTGCCCCGCCGCCCGCATCCGTGGTCAGCGTCATGGCCTGCACTTCTATTTCGTGGCGCATGGACCCTATACGCATGACAAGCCCCTAGAGGACCGCTCTACCGCGTTCCAGCAACGTCTGCCCGCCAAGCCCGCCATGAATTACATATGGGCTGTAAAGACTTCTGACGGCGGGAGGGAAGCCGCCTGCCTCATACATATCGCCGCGATGCTCGTACAGATATGCAATGTGCTGAAGCAAGCCCAGCTTGATAGGCTCTGGCACTGATGCCGGGTTCGCATAGCCCGCTACATACGTGACCCTGATAGCATTCGCGACCCTAAGCGCCGTGGGGAATGTTTCGCCTGTCCTGAGCGTTATTCGGGATGGCTCTCTTGCCGTGTCCACGTAGTACTTGCTCGCAGCAAAGGTTGTAGCCGTGTCGCTATCGTTGTACGTGATAACACTGGTCACGGACTGAACCGGCGGCTTTGGCAGGGTGATGTAATTGTACAGAGTCGATATGTAAGGCCCAGTGGTTAGCCCCTCACGTAAAGGGTTGCCGTCTGGGTCCGCTACATCAACGTACAGGTCCAACGTCTGCGTCAGCAGCGCCCTACCAAGAAAATTCTCGGCATACTCTCGCGCTGCTTTCTGCAGGATATTGATGGTTGATAAGTCATCATCTGAGGGTAGGCGCAGGTAATCCTTTACCTCCCTCGGCGATAATGGCTCAACCGTCGGAGCCGTCTGTACAGATAAACCGGCCATCTAATGCCTCTGGTCTAGCGGCTCTATCACTGCGTCACTGTCAGATGGCAGCGCCTGCTTTAACGAGCCTCGCCTGCTGTTTACCGCTGCCGCAGCGTCTTCAAGGTCTAGCTCAATCCTCATACGACGCTCTTCTAGCTCATTGATACGCATGATGCTCAATCTTGCTTTCAAACTCAACGCTGACAACTTGTAGGTTTTTCGTACACCTTCGTCATGGTCCTCAAAAACAAAGATCGGGTCAGGGTTGGACTCACCCTTCTCCAGTTCAATTTCTACATCCTCGCTAATCTTTGCGATTGACTCTATGTCTGCCACGCCTTACTCCTGCCCTTGAAAACCAATATTGTATCACCCGTTGCGGGGTATATTTGACCCTGTTAGGGGGTATTCTACGCCCAAGGTTTTCCAGCTTTTAGAGGCGGGTCCATTTTCGCATTTACTGCGTCTGTTACTGCCGCCTCAATTCCCGTTTTGTTTACTTTTCCATGCACCCACTCCAAACACTTTGACTCAGTTAAGTCACCATAGGGGATAAATCCTGATGCATCCGTTTCTATTTCATCAAGCTCTACAACGCCACAGCTATCTGCAGCGTATAGCTCTCCACCAGACTCTTTTGAGAAATAGCACCGCCAGTGCGCCCTAGAAACAATCTCATCTGAGTTATTTGTGGACTCAAGGGTCTCAATTTTCCATGTAGCCATTATCCCTCTACCTCCTCAAGTCGCTTAGTAAGAGCTTCAATCTGGACTTGCTGCTCTTTAATAGCCTCAATCAACAGGCCAACCGTATTCCCGTAGTGCAACGCAAGAAAATCGTCGCCCTCATTCCTAGGGGGCGCGGTATAGACGGCTTCCGGCAAAACCTCCTGCACTTCTTGAGCTATAAGCCCAGTGCCTGCCTCCCCGCTTTCTTTGAAGTTAAACGTCACGCCGCGCAGGGATTTCACCTTCGATACCGCGTCAGAAATGACCTGTATATTCTCTTTTAACCGAATGTCTGAATTAGACTGACTTGCGGTGATGGTTCCCGTAGTTGACAGGTCACCGGACGAGTTCATCAGAAACTCATCATTGCCAGAGTTGTCGTAGTTAATTCTTAGCGTGTCATCGGTATGAGTATAAAAGGCGTAATAGTGCGCCTGATCGTCGGTCGTATATAGTTGCAGCTTACCGTTCAAATTGAACGACGTACTTCCTTGAAAGCGAGCTACTTCGGTTCCATCGTCCTTAAATAGAAGGTTTCCCCCACGATAATCTATGTACCCATTAGCCGCATTTGAGGGAGGCGCTATGCGTAGTTGGCGACTAGAAGAGTTAGCTTGTAGCAGGAGCGTGCCTGATGCATTCGGCTCCCCGCCCTCATTAACAGTCGCGTTTCCCGTAACAGTGACGCCACTGCTTGACGTAGCGAGCTTGTCTGTATCTCCATATTTAAGATGGACCGCTCCAGTACCCGGATCAAGTACCAAGCCATTCTTGGAGATAAATTGGGTTCCCGTCCCGCCGGCCTGATCGGCAATAATTCTTGCAAAGTAGTCAGTTACGTCCGCCCCGCCTAAATCCAGATACGCCTGCTCCCCGGTCGCTGCCTGTATCTCGATAGCGGTATTTCCGCTTCCGTCTGTCGGTTTAAGAACAACGGTGCCACTTGTGCCCGCCGTTACCTGACCGACGAACGTAGCGTTATGTGACGTGTCCAGCGTTAGGGTGCGGCCACTATCGGTGAAGAACCCCAAATTGTGGGTGCTGTACGTACCAATAATGGATTCGGAGTTTTGGGAGTAAGCCAGCAGCGTACAGTCGTTCGTCGTATCGACAATTCTCAGCGCCGGACTACTGGCAGATGCTAAATGCAAAAGACTGCTGGGCGACGTGGTTCCAATACCAACTCGACCATTCGTTGCAATTCGCATCACTTCAGTTGGCGTGATGACATCGTCTTTCGTGACGGCAGCATCAGGCCCGACGTAGAACTTCATCCCGTCGTCTGACCAACTGTCTAGCTCAATCGCGGCGTAGCCATACGTGCCTGTGTATGGGACTCTAAACCCTGCATTCCCAGTTGGATAAGGGGACTTTAGCCCCGCACCTATAATTATTGACGCAGAACCGTATTCTGACCAGATACCTCCGTAGTTATTAGCCCCCGTCGTTCCTCCCCATACAATACCCCTGCCTGCCGTTGCATTACCGAGGTCAAGCACTCCGTCAGGATTCGTGCTTCCAACGCCCAAGCCCGTACCATTTAGCCTCATGCGCTCTACTTGAGCAGTGCCAAACCGCATGTCGCTATCCGTTTGGCCGTACTCTATATAGCCGTCCCGCCGTCCACCTGCCGAGCCGCTGTTATCCCCGAACCAAAGTTTGCCCGTCCCAGAGGCTCCAGACCGAATCTGAATTGTTGGAGTGCTGTGTCCTCCGCTTCCTACCTGTAAAGCAATATCAGCATCGTTTAGAGTAACCGCGCCGCCGCTACCTAAACCAAGATGGCCGTCCTCCCCGAGCCGCATAAGCTCAGTTCCGGCACCGGAGTTACCGTTTTTATTCCATTCAAATAAACGGTCTGTATCGTCGTTGTCAGTATCAACATTGAACGTCATCAACTCGTAAGAATTGATATGAGCGGAGTTTGTGTTTGCTGTTCCTAGAGTAATCTGGCCGCCGCTTACGGTCACGTCGCCGGTTATATCGACACCAGCGGAGTCAACTTGCAATTTCTTATTACCTTGATGTCCTAAACTGACCCCGTAATAGCCGGATAACAAAATGCCGTCAGTAGAGTCTTTATGATGGATGTAATAATTGTCTGCGTCGTTAGCAAAAGCGAGCTTTCCAGCGGAAGTACTAATCGTTAAGGCTGTAGCAGCCGCAGAGCCAGCAAAGGTGGCGGCTCCGGCGCTAGAGATGGTAAGAGAATCAGTAGACCCTGTAGTCCGCCCTGTGGACGCATTGCGATTTGCGCGACCGAGCGTTAGTTGCCCCGCAGTATTGCGGAGATACACCATTGGTGTTGATCCATCAGCAGTATCCGTATCATCCAGAACGATACTGCCGCCCGAAGAATTCCGCTGATAAATGCCCGCTGACCCGTCAACATCAAGATTCCCGGCAAACGTGGCGTCGCCGCCATCAGCAATGGTGAGCTTAGTCCCTACGCCCCCTTCTACAAACTTGAAGGCGTTAGCTCCCGTATCGTAGTACATGGAGAATTCATCAGTACCACCATCGCTGAACTGCAACTCTGGATTACCCGACGTTGCATTGATTTCAACGACTGGAGAGGCACCTGCAACTTCAACAATGTTGCCAGGAGACGCCGTGCCAATCCCGACTCTACCGTTACCTATAATCGTAAAAAGGGCATTGAGTTGATAATCTGCTACCTTAAGGGCGTACTCCCCATTACTTGATCCTCCACCTACGTAAAGACCGTACCCACCCGCGTTTGAGTTGCGAAAATCTGCCACGTTGGTAGTGCTGTTTTCTTGTATTCTCAGACCAACGCCGCTTACCGAAGCATTTCCGATGCCAACTGGACCGCCGAACTGCGCCCCCGAATTAAATGTAGCGTGTCCGGCTGCGCTTGTGTCCAGCGTAAGCATATTGGTGCCAGTGCCGCCATCGTTTCCTCGGAAGATAATGTCCGAGTCTTGCTTTGCAGCTTGAACGTAATTGCTAGTACCGTCGTGGTAGATAATGAAGTCAGCGTCAGCGCCGAGCTTTAGGTACTTACTGTCAGCAAGTTCAATGTGGCCGGAAAACGTGGCGTCTCCTGATGCGCTCGCGTTGAGCTTAAGCATGTTGATGGTCGAGCCGCCATCATTGCCCTGAAAGAAAATATCGTGGTCTTCGCCGGTCGGTCCTATTAAAAGGTCGTCGCTGCTAGTTCGGAAATATGCGTAGGCAGTGCCCCCGCTTCGCAGATAAATGCTATCAGTCGAGTCACTGTCGTGATCAAGGTAAATCGAGTTTCCACTGTCGAGTATGAGATTTTCACCGGCAGAAGACGTTAAGACTAGGTTGTCACTTCCGTCATCCCCGATTGTGTGACCGTCACCGACAGTAATGTGTCCGCCAACAGCTACTGAGCCTCCAGACCGAATCCCCTCTTCAGCCGCAAAGCCATAAGTGTTTAGCTCCTCAAGCTGCTCCCCGTGCAGGCTATACCCGGTTTTTGTGTCCTCAATCACCGGGGTTACAACTGTGTGTGCGTTGTAGTCGTCTGTTCCGTGGTGATGGTAAATATCCACCTCGTAAGGGGATGAGACAGTCACGTACACCTGAAGATACTTGGTGCCATACGTGTTGTTTGAGTCTTGGCTTAGGACGCGGCAACCCGTGATGCGGTTGTTGTGACCCCCAGTGTTGAACACCGTGAAATTGGAGTCTTGATAGCTCCGCATCCAGTCGATGCGGATAAACCCATGATCACTGCTGTCGGAATCTGTGACGATGATTTCGCCGTGAAACCGTCCATTTGCATTGGACGCAACGGTCATCCAGCCGGGGCCAACCGTGGCTTCAGCCCCACTGACACGTTCAAGCCCAATTTGCTTGCCGCCGTCGAACGTAATATCGCCGGCGAACGTGGCGTCTGTCGACGTAAGCGTTAACGGACCTGTCGTAATGCCTCCAGTAGTAGCTGGTCCGACATGAATCTCATCCGAGCTAGCGCCTCGCGCAATGCCGCCGATCCAGTTATCCGCAGCGTTATTTGGGAAGAGAAGCCCGTTTTTGCCGACGTATGCTTGGTTCTGTCCAGCAAAATTACTGCCAGCTATCGAGGAGATGTCTACCGCAAGAGAAACTGTTCCGCCATTGTTATCAATGGCACCCAGCATGATGGAGCGGTAACTCGAACTGTAGCCGGATACTTTGAGTTGAGCGGCATCATAAGTGCCGACTTTGATGATCCCGGTAGCGTCGACGTTGCCGACAAATGAGGCGTTTTGAGACGTATCAATCGTCAGCGCGCGAGTGCTGTTCGTGAATAGCTCAAGATTATGATTAGAGTACGTTCCAATAATGCTTTCAGTATTCTGAGAGTAAACCTTCAGCGTTACTGTATTTGTCGTATCGGTAACTGTTATTGTCGGGCTAGACGCTGACGAAAGCGTAAGATTGCCCGTCATGGTGCCGCCTGAAAGCTCTAACTTGTCACTGTTCAGGTTTGTGAAGTTGGCGTCAACTTCGGTATTGGTTAGCGGCGAGCCTTTGCCCGAACGGGTTACGATTGTCGCCATAGTTAGCTAGCCGTGATACTAATTGTCCAAGTGATAGACATTGTGTCATCAGCGGCCTTATTAACCACCGAAAACTCAGTCCGACACAACAAAGTCCCGCCGCTTGAGGCATTAAGAATTCCGGCTTCTGTCAGCGCTCCTGTGCCTGTCCCAGCGCTAAAGTTACAGACATAGGTTACGGTCGTGCCATTGTCGGTAGAAGACGCTAGCGCAGTCCTTGATCCACTAACCGCAGACTCAAGCGCAGTATCTCCAGCCGCCGGATTAGTAGTTCCGGTCCCGACTTCCATATGGGACATAACCCCTGCGCTTGTGCCAAGCATGCGGTCAATAATGAACCCTCGCCCTGCCGTAGTGACAAGGTTGTGAATACTTCTTTCATCTTTGACTTCGCCCAGAGCGTCATATAGCACAATGCCAACGTCACCCCGGATGATAAGTGCTGATTCTTCCATGCTCTTGTCTCTATGCTGTGAACGATGCCGACAGGCCCACGTAATCCTCTAAGAAGTAGGTATGCGTATCAACATACCCCTGACTTATAACAGACCCAGAATCCGTGAATGCCGCGCTGTCTGTGGCTGATTTAGTGAAGGACAGTGTATCACTATCCCCAATTGCGGCACTATTTGAGGTGACCTTAAAGAAGCTCATCTCTTGATCGTCTAAGACCGAGGCTTCCCCATCAGCGTCATCCGTGGATACCACAGAGTCAGCAATCACCTTGGTTACTGCCAAGACGCTGCTTTCTGAAAATGTCGGGGAGTCACTGACTACTTTGGTGAAGGCAAGCGTATCTGAGTCAGTGAGAGCCGAGGAATTGCTGGCTACCTTGCCAAAGGTCAAAACATCCGCGTCCGCAAACGCGGCGGCGTTGGCTGCTGGCTTTGTGAAAGCAGAAGAAAAAGAATCAGCTAAAGATGAGCTATCAGATAGAGGCTTCGTGTAAGAAAAAGTAGAAGACTCTGAGAATGCTGGGGATTCTGATAAAACCTTACCAACAAGCAAGGTGTCTGAGTCGGCGAGGACAGATGAGTCCGCCGCCGGCCTTGTTAGGGTAAGAGCATGAGCCTCTAATGAAGCAACCGAATCAGTCTTCGTGGTTGTAAAGGCCCGAACCATTGAATCCGACAAGGATACAATTTGATCGTCCAACTCTTTGTAGATAAAGAAAAGGCCCGTTTCGTATTCGGCAGATATAGCCTGCGAAACAAACTCCGCAACCACCCCGGTATCAGCCGGGGATGCGCTTATTCTTTGGTCCGATAAGGAATGCTCTAGGGCGGTGTCTACTGCTTCCGCACGTATCGCCTGTTCATCTATCGACAGGACAATCGGAGGGGACGAACTCATGCAAAGTCTTCTCTCACTACTATCTGCACAGTCTCGTAAACCGTTTCAATAGTGCCGTCAGCGAAAACTACATTGACCTCGCCTTCATACTCACCCGCACTAAGGCTTCCTAGGTTACTACCCACACCGAACATCAGGATGCCGTTTTCTAGGTTGGTTCCTACATCTGATGCTGTCAGGGTAAAACTGTTTGAAGTAGCACCTCTGGCTCTAACCTTCATCGTGCAGGTGCCAGACGCACAATTGACCGCCGAGCCCGTGTCAGCCCTAGTCAGATTGACCTTTATATTTGGCCCGGTATCGCCTTGTACTAGGAAAACGGTCTGCGTCATTTCAAGACCTGAGATAGTACGGTGGAGGTAATCATAAGGGCATAAAGCCCCCAGATCATTGTTTCTAAGCGGGCAAACCGCTTCTTGCCATCCTCTAGCTGAGTCTCAATCATCTGGTAGCGCAGAGCGCATTCCCGCTCATGTGCATCTAGCTCAGATGCCACCCTTTCAGATGATTCGCTCACGCCGCTAGGACTTAACTGATTTCTTTCTTGCTGCCTTCTTTCTTCCCGCTTTTTTCTTCGGCGCTTTGATCTGCTCTGGCGCGCCGACTTCATCTGGGGCGTCAATCTTTACCTCCATCGCCCAGCCATTAGCAACGAACCTGCCCATCTCTTCCACCTGCCAGTCTTCTGATGCGGTAACAATAGAGCCACGCTCGTACAGGCGCACATCGTTAGCAGTCTCTCCAGCCTTCCCGGCCTTCGGGACTATTACTTTGTACTGCTTAGGCATTTCAGCCCCCTACTAAAAAGAGATAGGGGGGCTTTCGCCCCCCGTCTCTTATGCTTTAGGCGTTGTGAGCCGTAAAGGCATTGTCACTAGAATGGATCGCATGACCTCTAACGACCATAGCCCCAATGGGCGTGCCGTTTGAGTGCGTTCCAGTCTTAGCGAGAACTACCCTTATGTAGCGCTTGCCGCCTACGTAGCCAACACGGAAAATTCCACCAGTTGAATCAGGGTTGCCGTTATCGGTCCCGTCCAACTTCAGGAAAATGCCGCCGGAGGCGATAGTGCCGTCGATGATGGCAGCTTGAGCGCAATCGGTGAACGTAGAGTTGTCATCGGATTCCTCCAGTGACACCTCAAAGTAAACCGAACCCGAGAGGGTATCGCCTTCAGCACCAACATCCACAAGAACGGTGGCGCTTTCGTAACCCTGAAGGTCTACTCCCGTGCCATTTGCGGCAGCGGTGCGAACAGCGGCTGCAAGGCTGACAGCGGGATTGATGTTATTAGATAAGTCTCTAGCCATATCTAATCGCCCTCCTTATGTTGAGCACTTGAGTTTAGCAATCGCCTCGGGGATGACAACCTGACCACCCACACGGCGACGAGCAACGTAACGAACGTTGCCAGATGTTGCCTGTGTGAACGGGTCACGAAGTACAGCCATCGCTACGCGATCCACAATCATGTAGCCGCGTGAGAAGTCGCCGAATGCAACCGGGAACGTGTTAGTCCCCTCAGAAGGCATATCGGTAGCCTCTACATAGGGCCGACCCAAAATTGAATTGGGAACCCCGGAGGTGAGCATCATGCCAGCCTGAAACACATACTGGCCCGCCGTATCTTTGAGCTTCCGCACCTTGCCAAGCGTCGTCCGGTTAAGAACGAACGTGCCATTAGCGGCGTACTCAGATTTGACGCTGTGGGCGAGAGTTACAAGGCCATCGGCAGTAATCTCATCGGCATCGCCGGAGTTTACTGAAGAGATGTCCCCGTTAGTCATAAAGCCCTCGGGCTGACCAACAGCGGAACCGCTTACGAAAGCCGTACCCTCAGACTTGGCGAACTGCTCTGCGAACTCTTGCTGCATTTCTGCCTCAAGGTCGAACACGCTGTCTTCCAAATCCTGCTCAGAGATGTCTACGAGAGCGTAATGCTCATGCGCTGGAATCTCTTCCATGCCTACCGCGTAGCCGGTGGTCTCGGATCGGGTGCCTGATTCAGCTACCCAAGCCGCAGAGAACTGGCCGCTACGCTTCGGCACCTGAATGCTGCGCTGCGCCGTGGCGCGGATACGAGCGATAGACCGAATCGGAGAAATCTCCGTAACCGTCTTCAAAAGCTCGCGCACATACTCAGGCGGGGCAAGATAGCCACCCGTGGAGTCATTGCTGACTGTCAGGGCTTTTTTCTCGTCCGGCGTCAAACCCTCAATGCCTTTGCGGCAAAAAGCGTCGAACGCTGCCATTTTTTGGTCTACCTCAGAAACGGAAAGACCGGCATCTGGGCGACGCAGGACAGTATCCATACGCTCCAGTTGCTCTTTAAGCTCTTCCTGCTTCTGCGCTTGCGCGGTCAGTTGCTGATTGATTGGCTCAAAGGAATCCAGCTTGCCTTCAATCTTGGCGAGCTTCTCCTCCAGTAGCGGATCAACGTCCTGACCCTTTTGCACTGCGTCCAGCTTTTCATCGTAAGCGCTTTTGAACTGCTCAAAAGCCTCTCCAATCTGCTGGATGCTTTGCTTGATTTCACTGTCCATATACAGTGTTCCTCAGAAAGTTTTCAGGGTTTCGGTTAATGAAGAGAGCGCCGCCAAGGCTTCGCTGTTGTCTTCCACTTCGGCATCACGCCGCTGGAAAGATTCATGCACAGCCCTTGCTGCCATCTTCGCTTCTGAACGAGAAAGAGCGAAAGCGTCACGCATCCCTTTTTCCAGTTCTCTAATAGAAATATCCTGACCCTTTACCGAATGAACCGTTGCGCGCGGATTCATTGGAAAAGTGACCAAAGAAATTTCCATCAAGTCTACATCCTTGATAGAGCGGCGTCTCGTCCGCTTATCATAGTCGTAACCTTTTGGCTGAGTACGGAAGCCAATGGACAACCCGTCCAACGCCCCCATCTTCAATAATTCGTATGCATCGCGCCCCGCAGCAGTCTTGAGTGCTAGCCTGCCCTTAACGCGGAGACCTTTGCCATCCTCAATGATCTCATCAAACACCCCGATGGGCATATCGGTCTTATGCTGATAAAGGAGCTTGACCCCCTTCACCCCTCGGGACTTTAAGGATGAGGAAAAAGCTCCCGGCCTTATTACGTCATTGCCTAGGTCGGTATTGTTAAACACCGATCCATAGCCCTCAAAGGTGCCATAGTTCTCATCATCCTCTTCCGCGAAGATTTCAGACTTGAACTCTAGGAATTCCGTATCGCCCTTTTCCTCAGAAACGTAATCATCCGCTTCTGCCTCTTCCGCACTCAGATCAATGGCCGCAACCATCGCATCCAGCGCGTCCGTCAGGGAATCGTCCATAGAAAGCCTTTCGGTTGTTTGATGGGACTAGGGATAGTTTTGTGGAAAATAAACTATTCCACAACATCCATTTCGTCAGAATATATCACAACGCATCGGCAGTTCACTACGTGATACGCAGGGGCTGATGGGTCGCCGGGGTGGTCAATTTTAACTGGCCCAATCTTCGGGGTTGGCAAAATAAACTTCTCGTCCATGGGGATAGTTGTCCCGCTAGCCCCCCGATGTTCTTTTCTAGTCCTTAAATCATTGGCTGAGGTCCACGTCTTAAACATGGACATGCCCAAGGAATCCCTGACGTTTCCATAGTAAAGGTGGCTAGCCCTAGTGGCCGCTGAGTGGGTTTCTGTCCTAGATATAAGCGCCGCCCTTGCTGGGGCTATCCCGTCTACTCTAGTTCGTATCTCTTTGGCGATTTGCGGAACTGTAAGGTTATCGTCCCTGCCCTTAGCTATTACCGCGATGATTTGCTGAGAGATTCCTGATGACATCCCAGAAAACACAAAGGCTCTCTGAGCGAAGTAGTCAGAAACCATGCGCTCAAGGTCCACGTTCCGCCCAAAAATTGAAACGTCTTGTTTTTGGGCCAGATCAGTTATCTGGTTGTGAAAATCAAAGACAGACAAAAACACCCGGCGGAAGTGCGCTCGCATCACAGGATTGAAATCCGCCAGCAGATCCCGCTCCATCACCGCAAACTGAAGAAAGTTCGCGTCATGAAACAGGTCAGCTTGCCGCCGACCAAACTTGCGAAGCATTGAAATGAGCTTGGGGTAAAGCTGCCGCTCTAAATTCTGCTGAAGGCGGGTGAAGCTGAGTCGCTCTCGCGCTGCGCTGATCCTGCCCCGGCGGAAGCTTCTAAGCCGCTTGGTCTGCATTCTTTTTGATTAAAGAGTTTCAGGCTTTGGGAAGTTGGTAACTTTTTCTGCCTTTTCGTCCTCTTCATAATCCTCAAGCCCATCAACGGGGGATTCTGCCTCCCCGCCTCCTGCGGACCCCAACGGGAACAGGTTGGCTGAAATATACAGTTCGTCCCCGCCTTCAACGGGGGAAAGGCCGATCTGCTCTCTAGCCTCGTTTCTACTGATGATGCCGTTGGCTACGGCCTGAGTGATGTTTTCATACGTTCGCCGCCGCCGTTCTGCCAACGCCGGGATTCTGTCAATGTCGTAACAAAAGTAGAGACGCTCATCAAACAAGGGCATCAGCCATTCGTTAAGGTCTGACTCAATCTTTCTCAGGTACGGGATAATTGTTTCCTCGTACAGAGCAAGCCTTGCCTCGGCTACATTCGCGTAGGTTTGAGCGTCAGGCACGCCGACTAGCTGGCTAGGCACCCCGAAACACATGGCAATGTCTGTTGCGCTCATATGCTTGAGGTTGATGAAGTCCATGTCTTTTGGAGACAGACCCATCTCGCGCCAATCAAAGTCGCCCTCAAGGAGCATCGGCCTTCCGGTATTGTGTGCCCCGCTAAACCGATTATTCAGGTCAGTAAGCAATTGCTGCCGCTGAGAATCACTCAGCGTTGAGGTAAAGCCTCCCTCGTCCCTCGGCTTAAATATAACCGCCCCGCTGGGACGCGCCCCATTGTTGAGCAGGCTTATGTTGTGCTTGCTGGCTAGGTTGTGCTGATCTACCTCTACAGCCGCCGCCGACATCGGCGACAAGCCATAGAAATCATCCAATGGGTTCCACAGCTTGATCTGTTTTAGCTCGCTGGCTCCTGTTTCCTGATCTACGTCATAAACACTCCGAACCCGGCCATCCACCACGTACTCGTAGCGCAAAGGCAAGGAACCGGAGCCTGATTTGATGTTTATTCGGTCAGGGCGCATTAGATGAAGCTCTCGGGGAGCGCCCCCGGCCCCGGCAATGTTTAAGATGTACGCATTGCCAGACAATAAGAGGTAGCCGAATAGAGCATTGAAGAACTCATTGTTTGACTGAAGAGGATTGGGCCGGTCAAGGAGAGAACACGCCGGATGGGTCTCTATCACCTCATCCCCGGCCTTTATCAGATACGGGACCGCTGCCGCGCCTTTGGATACTTCATTGACACATCGGTAGACGATTGCGTTTTTCAGGTAACCCTCGTCTGCGAGGTCTCCGTACTTGTAACGCCTGCCTTCCCCTGAAGCTACATTGAAGTAGCCCACCATTGATTTAGATTGTTCTGGCGCAGGTTGCGACCGACGCAAAAAGTCAAATAGCGCCATTCAGTTGATCCTCCAGCTAGCGGTGCCACTGCTTCGGCTCAATTCGGTAAGCCCCCATACTAATGCATCCAATCTGTCGGGACTAGGTTTGACCCGGACCCCATCATAGGTACACATCTGCTGTTCCAGTTCTGCAAACCCCCCTACATGGCGCACCTTTTTCTGTTCGTACAGTGCGGCTATCGGCTCCGCTCTGACCATCTTGCCTCGGCTCGCGTTGACCTTACGATACGGAATATTGGTGTCTATGCTTCTTAGCAAACGCTCCACCAAGTCCCCGCCGTTGTTCACTTCCGCGATGATTTGGTCTGCGTTCCAGTTATAGAAAGACCGAACGGCCAAGCGCCCCCACTCGTCTGGAGAATATTTGCCGCTGACATCATCTAGCACATAAAACTCTTGGTTCGTGCGACCAACCACCACAATGCCGGTTTCATCTGAGTTATCTCCCGAGGTAACCGCAGGATCAACTGCAACCACAATCCTAGACATATCAGGGACTTGCTCTTTCCCTATCCTAACCTCTTCAATCATGTCCCTGTTCCACAGGGCACCTTCCATATTATCCAAGACCTCGGCATACAGTTCCTGCCGCCCTAACGCGGTGCCTTCATACCTTTCTCTAAGCATCGCCAAGGTGGTCGGAGCTAGGTTGGCTTCGTTTTCAAACGTATTTCCTTTTGTGACACAGACATCGCTTCGCTCAAGAAGACCCCTGACTAGCGCCGTTGGCTTGGGCGTAGTAGTTATCACGCACCTAGGGTTATCCCCCAAGCGGAGGGCAAACATAAGCTGGTCAAAAGCCTCGGGATACCTCCAAGCCGCTAGCTCATCGCACCATGCCCGGTGAAACTGCGGACCCCTTAGCCTGTCTGGCTCTGTCGCCGAGAAGCCCATAATGATAGAGCCATTGTATAGCCGTATCTCACTGGCCGACGAGTTGTACCCATGCCCGCGCCCTCGGAGCAAGCATTCGGGGCTTATTGATTTAAGTATCCCAGACACCCCCTCAAACGCCACTCGGCGCAAGTCTCCAAATGTCGGGGTAACGACCGCCACGCGGGAACCGGGGTTTCTCAGGGCATAGATAAGCGCATCCATACTGCCCGTCTGGGTCTTGCCCCAACCCCTACCGGCAAGGATTAGCCATATATGCCAGTCCCCCGGCGGGGTTATTTGAGTATCACGGGCCTTAGCCAGCCACTCAGTGTAAGTCTGAGCGGTTTTCTGATGCCCTTGATTCCGCAAGCTGGTCAAGTTGCTCCATAACTGCTGAGAAGGCTTCGGGATTGCTGACATCTGCGGATACCTTGGATATTTCCTGCGCCTGACCTAGCGCTAACTTCCCGACCTTTTGAGCGTTGGCCGTGACTTGGGATAACTCATGCAATTCTCGGGCGCTTATGACCATAAGCCCATCGCTGTCCCTTTCCATCTGTGCGGCGGTTTGCAGTCTCCTGCCTACCCTGCCGAGCATGAAATTGGCAATCTGTAGGGCATTGGTGTCTAGCATCTTGCCCTGCTCAACTAGCTGCTCCAGCCGCTCATCATCCAGACGCCGAGTTAGCTCTGTTTGATACTCGTTTTTCTGCCGCTGCCAGTCCTCGGACTCGTTGTAGCGGTATAACGTCCGCTGGCTTACGTCATGCTTAATCGCCAAGGCTGAAAGGGTAGGGAACTGACGAACCCCCTGCTCATCTACATACCCGTGAACAAACTCATCCCTGATTTGCTGCTTGATTGCGTCGCTAACCATAGAAACAACCTCTTCGATGACACAATTTGCCTCTAATTGCCATCAAACCTCTTTCGTGCCGTTAAACATCGGATGATTCTGCTCCATATTTGACGGCGTAGACGACCATATGTGAACCGGCAGAACGGTAAGGTACTCGCCTTCTGTTCTGAAATGATGGGGGCACATAGGATCAAGTATGCATGTCATACCCTCAGTCAAGGCCGTCTCCGTTGATCTGCCTTCTTGACCAACAATGCTGTACCCGCTGCCCTTTAGCACATACACAACCCTTGGCGTAGCGTGTATATGATGCACTTGCTCTGCCGTGTACGGCGGTATAGTTAATTGCTGCAAAGTCGGGTCACCAATACGCTCCGGGGGAAATAGCTGCCTAGTTGAACACCCGTTCACATACGGCAGATTAGTAACTGGACTCAGGTCCGCCGACTTGTTCCCGCATTGATAGCCTACAATCTGAACAGAAAAAAACGCGCTCAACTTTTTGGCACGCCCCGTCAGCCCCGCAGCGTTAGACCAGATCACCACATTCTTGTCATGGCTCAAATAAATGATAGAGCCAGAAGCAATCTCACTGCTTTCTAATTCATGCTCCCCCAGCTTGGCCTTGTAGAAGTAAAGTTCTTCTGCTCTATTTGAATGCTCAACCCGCTCGCCCGGTTGATAGTAATACGCGCCATACAAATGGTTATCTTTCTGCATCTACACGCCCCAGCTTTTTGAGAAGTCTTTGTCCGCTATTAAATCGCTTTGTGGTATACCGACGCGCTGGGCTAAACGAATCACCTCTTCCTCCTCCATTTGGAGCTTTTCCATAATTTCATTCTTTGGAAGGCCCGCCTCCACAAAGGACTTAACAATTTCCGCCATATTTAGCACCCCGTGCGTTCCCCGAGCGCGGTTGTGACGTATCGTGCTCATTTTTTGGTCTGAGTTTTCGTGAGGAGAAATCATCACCGTAGGAACCATGCCGTCAGTGAGCTTCCTCAGTTCCTTGCTGTCACTTACCGTCCAGCGATGAAAGCCATCAACTATTTCCATGTTCTCATTGATTACTATTGGCTGCGTCCATCCATCTTCCATGATGCTGATCTTTAACAACCTCAACTCTGGGCCCGCCACCCTGTTCGGGTTGTAGTCATTGGGCCGAAGATCGTCTCTGTGACGCCACGTAATCTTACTCACCGGCATGGTGTTGAATGATTTATTTTCCATGTAACAACTTAGCTTCCTCGGTAGTTATGCCCAACTTGTTGCACTCCTGTTGAGCGTTAGTAAGCAAATTCTGAATAACCCGTCCTTTGAAATCTCCGCGAGTGACTATTTTTGCAAGAAATTTCCAAGAGACGCCGCTAACCGGATGATGATTGTTTTCGGGTATAGGCTCATTCGTTCGCTCCTTATGGTGCCGCATGGCCTGATTGAGAACCTTAGTGACCGCTTTTTTGTTTTCCCCCTCGTAGGTGTCAAGGACATTTTCTACATGATCACGCCATGATGTTTGATCTGGCTTGTACCCTTGCGAATACAACTCCGTGTTCCCGTACCGCGCTGCCGTTGCGGCACCTGCCACCCTGTTTATCATTTTGTCCCATAACTCAGGGAAGCACTCCGCATAAACCCAAAGACCGCGCAGCGGCTCTTCTCCGTAAGGCGGGCAGACTCTCTGATTAAGAAAATTTCCGTACCACTCCGTTTTATTGAAAACGTCATACGTGCGGTTGTAGTCAGCATTCTTGACATGCACCAGCCGCCAAACATCATTTGAATCCCAATCATAGATTGGATATCCGAAGTAGACCCCTTTTTCCGGCTTGCTGATGAAGTTATCTTCTTTTTTGTTAGCGACTATCCGATATCGACGCAAACTCTCTTGAGTTCTTATGCCTTGCACAACCACCTTGTTCGTATTACGAAAATGCTCAATCCCAAAATCCTGCATGGACATCCCAAACTTGAACCTAGGATGATCTTTAATGCCGACATCTGGCAATTCACGACACCACAAGTTTTCCTTAGTTGATTCCCAGCAATACCAAAATGGCTCAGAATTAGAGCAGGCGTTTCGGTGTTTAATCTGCAAGCAATACCAATCCAAGTTCACATCCGGCGATTGCCTGACTCGCTCAACGTAATCAATCGTTGGCGGATGAATTGCCTCTTCGTCATAGAAAATCGCATGAACCGGCAACCTCCCTAGCTCTCTTGCGACATCTATACAACACAACAACAGCGCCGTTGAGTCCTTCCCCCCGCTAAAGGAAACAACTACATCATCGAAAACCTCATACAGATAACGTATACGATCAAGCGTCTCCTCATACACTGAGGTACTGTTGTATTTTTTTTTGCGTATTTTCACAGCTCTGCTCTTGCATAGGTTTCTGCTACAAGCATCAGCGCATCCTCATTTGAGGAAACACCCTTGGCCTGTTTTGTAAGAGACAAAATTTGAGAAAGCCTCTGGCGATTTTCTACCTGCATGACTAGTGCAAACTCAGCGAAACCGTCATCGGACTTTTTCGGCACAATCTCATCTGAGTCATCTGTATGAGCATCTTCTAATTCAAAAAGACGATCAACAGATTCTGACTCATTCATATACATTTCAAGCTCACCCTCACCAAACCCCACTAGAGTGAGATCAAAGCCAACATCACCGAGGTCTTTTAGTTCTGAAAAGAAAAGACCGTCATCCCACGCCCCATTCTCTGCCAGCCTATTATCAGCTATGACGTAGGCTCGTTTTTTGTCTTCAGGCCAGCCGCTGGCAACAATGCAGGGCACCTCTTCCAGACCCATTTCTGACGCCGCGTACAGTCGCCCATGTCCGGCGATTACCCCGCCCGCCTCATCTATCAATATGGGAATAGTCCATCCCCACTCACGAATGGATGCCTTTAGCTGCTCAACCTGATCAGCCGGGTGAATCTTTGGATTTCTATCATACGGGATCAAGGATGATGGCGACCGCATTACAATTTCATTCGGCATCGTTACCGGCATTCAAACCGCTCCTGTTCCACATGAAACACTCATGCCCCGTAATTTATCACTTTTTTCACTATTTGTGCGAAAAAGGCTTGCAATCCTCTCGGAAGTCCTTATTATAGCAACTGTTGGGCAAACAAATTGACTGGAAAATAAAATGACAACACCCACCATTACAGACCGCGCTTTTGGGATTGAGATTGAATTTGCTAGCGGCGCAACACATATGGAATTGGCGCGGAAACTTTGTGAAGCAGGCGTGCCCACTCGTACAGAACACTACAACCACACCACCCGCAACCATTGGAAGATTGTCTCAGACGCAAGCCTTCGTGGCCGGAACCCCGGCGAACTGGTAAGCCCAATACTTCGCGGTCAGGGAGGCTTAGAAGCTCTCCGCACAGTTTGCCGAGTACTTAACGAACTCGGCGTTGAGGTTAATCGTAGCTGCGGCCTTCACATCCACTTAGATGGCCGAGACCTGACGACCGAACAGGTCATTAAAGTCTACGACCGATACGCTACGTACCAAACGCAGATTGACCGAGTAATGCCCCGAAGCCGCCGAGGGGAATCGCGGTGGGCAGGTAACTGCCGACTGGGCGCACTCGCCAACCTTGCCGACCTGTCCCATGCACGCCGATACGAAAAAGTGAATGTCCAGAACATGGGGCGCGGAGGTCGAGGCTCTATCGAGTTTCGCCAGCATAGCGGCACCACCGACTTCCGAAAGATCGCTAACTGGCTCGCCTTCCTGATGCAGTTTGTAGAGCGCAGCATCTCTGCCGGAGCCGCGCCGCAGTTTTCAAGAACACGCGCATACTCACACGCCCGAGCCTTAATTGAACAGGCAGGGGGCAACATCCGGCACATACCTTTTACCGACCGCTGGGAGATCACCTACGAACAAATGAGCCCCCTTCAAGTAACCCGAGCGCAGCTTCGCCAGTTCTACGCAGCACAAGGCGTACACCGCTACCACGGCAGAATTGATCCCCAAGCCCTCGTAAATTGGCTTCCCGGCGGGGACTATACCGCCCCGTTATTACACGCAATCGCACGCAGAGCAAGGTACAGAACAGATACAGGTTGGCTCGACGGGGTAACCCAAGAGGTAGCCGAATACATGGCAGAGCGAGAACAGGAGCTTGCAGCATGAACAGAAGACCATACCTTTACGGGGCTTATGGCTCCAACCTAAACCGCAGACACATGGCCCAACGATGCCCAGATGCAAAACCTCTCGGCAGCATAGAGGTGCCCGATATGAAGCTGGTGTTCCGAGACGTAGCGGACATTGAGCCGGCCAAAGGCCGTACCGTACCGCTGGGCCTCTGGAGCATTACCCAGAGAGACGAGGACAAACTAGACCGATATGAAGGCTACCCATTCCTGTACGGAAAACAGATGCTATACCTGCCCAAAGTGGGCGAGGTACTCGTCTACACCATGAGCGAGGGGTCCAGAACACAGCGAAACGGGCTGCACATATCCCCCCCGAACCTTGGCTACTTTGACAGCATTGCTCAAGGGTTTGAAGATTTTGATCTTGATACAACGCCCTTGATAGATGCGCTAGACGAGGCTTACCTGAACGAGACGGTTCAGCGTAACCACCTTACCGTAGTAGAATGAAATCGGGGAACGACAAGGCAGGCGAGGCGCAGCGTCAGCCTAACCCAAATGGGTTCCTGAGAAAGAGAGGCGATGATGGCGTGCCCCACAAAAGGGGGCTATCCTTCCCCCCGATGCACCATTACACGCAATCGCCTCAACTGCGTCTACCTCACCTGCCGCAAGCTGGCCTCCCTGCTCCGTTCCGTTTCCCAGCGGGCCTCGGCCAATCTGAGCCTCCGCTTCTTCTCTTCCGCCTCTATCTTGGCCTTTGAGACCATAAGGAACCGCTCTTCCCAATCGCCGCGCTGACCGGGCACTTGGAAGTCCTTGTTCTCTCGCATGTAGGTTTCCGCCGCCGTCGCGCTCATCTTCTGAGACCGCATCAGGAATGCCTTCATCGAGGCTTCGTAAGCCTTAAAGGTTGCCTCTGCTTCCGCGTGCGCGTCCTCCGCATCCTTCCATTCGGATATGCGCTCTTCCCACCCTGACAGGGCCGCGCCTAATGAATCCGTGTTCCTCGGGATTTGAACATCCCGATAGGTCATCTCATCCAACTCACTCATGGTATACGCTCCTTAACTCATGCCGATCTGGTGGCTCAACAAACAACCGAGACGCATGGTCATACGCAAACTTCACTTCTCCGATTTGCCCATATAACCCCTGCTCCCGAATCTTCCGGGTAATCACGCTGATAGTGTCGTTATCAAAATCACGATGAACCGTAACCACTGCATCTGATTGGTTATGCCAGTGAGCCGCCCCAGCTATGTCATACGCTGTGGGTGGCGGCGTCCTCCCGTCGTTATCTTTCTGGAGCTTGGTCGGGTGAGCAACAATCCAGAATGTAATGTCATGCAGTCTGGCGAATCGCTTGCATGAGGATATGAAATCCCGAATATGCTCATCTTCCCTGTAGCTGCCCCGCCGGCTGGCATCAACCTCGTTGTATGGGTCTATAACGATGCCCTGACACCCAAACTTCTCAACTGCCCATCGCCCAATCTCAAGAATCTTCGTGATGTTGGGGGTATGCTCCCGAGTCTCTACAAAGTAGAAATGCTCCTGCACCCAATCCATCGCCGCCTTTAACTCATCCTTTGTCATGCGGCCATTGAAGCCGGCATCAAACGGCTTGCCCGCAACAATCTGCGCCAGCCGTCGAATGTGCATCTTGGTGGAATGCTCTGGAGAGAACATCGCGAAGCGCCAGTCATTCCTCCGCGCCAGATTAACTAGGCACTGATCTAGGAATGTGCTTTTCCCGTGGTTAGGTATGCCAGTCCAAACGTGGAACGTTCCGAGCATGACCTTATATATGCGGTCCAAAGACGGGTAGCCAATGGTCACGGGTTTGGCGTAGTTACCATCGTAGAGGTCGAGTACGTCGGTTCGGTAGTGCGCCACCTGATACAGCCCGTCTACAGGGTAAGGTCTAGCCTTGGCAATGATCTCTCGGAGCTTGTCACGACCATGCTGAAGCAGCACGTCATTGGCGTCTTTGCATCCCTCTGGAGGGTTCACATACCAACATTTTTCCTTGCCGTATCGGTGCAGTAGCTCTCGGCGTAGATTTTTCCCCGCCCCATCTGCGTCCAGAAACAATATGATTTTCTTTGCGTTATCTAGTCGGTGAGTCTTTAAGACATTAAATCGCTTGTCGTTTGGGTTGAACTTTGCCTCCGGTGGAGCGCCATCCGGCAATGTAGTCACATTGGTAATTCCAACCTCTGCACAACTAAGCACATCCATTTCGCCCTCAACAAAGACCACTGTCTCCGCGTTCTTTACCTGACCGTAGTTGTAGAGGGATTTCTTGCCATCCTTAGTCTGGCGGAATTCCTTTTTGTAGCTCCGATACTTCACATTCTCGGCAGAGCCGCGACTAGGATTGTATGGGAATGCTATCCAGCCCCTCTCCTCGTATATGGCAAAATCTTTAACGGTCTTGGTGCTGATGCCTCGTCCTGAAAAAAAGCTAT
>VTLG01008713.1_pt1 | contig 47461 bp, 69 predicted proteins | sample 4694571 | NCBI WGS metagenome assembly VTLG01 (sample SAMN12604809, study PRJNA352737) | marine metagenome | biome: ENVO:00000447; feature: ENVO:00000209|ENVO:00000569|ENVO:01000036; material: ENVO:00002151; isolation source: viral sequences binned using virsorter ... | reverse complement strand
TATATGGCTTCTGGTAGAAACCCAGTTTAACAGTCGATCCAGCATATAATGGTGTCTTTGTGTCAGTTACTGGTGAACCCTCAGTATCTACTACTGGAGGTCTCTTATCTTCAGACCAAGAGAACTTGATCTTATACTTCCCATCAGCTACCTCTTCCCAGGGTTCTGGTTTACAAGTAGCACGCTTAGGGTTCTTGAGCTTAGATTCACACCACTTAAGGACATCAGTTCGCTCTGCTTCTAACGTCTCAATAGTATCACTGCCTACTACAGCAGCTAAAGAGTAACCAAACTTACTAGGTTCTAGTACAGCTTGAAACCCTTCTAAAGTAACACTATCTGTTGTGTGTATAGTTCTAGCCATCGTCATTAACTCCGTCTAATGCGTCTAGATCCTTACCAGGTTTGGTAGCTTCTAACTGCTTAGCTAAAGAGTTACGGTATTTAGTCAGCTCTTCGATTCTGCAATCGATAGCTTTCAAATGATTCTCTCTTGCTTCCCTCTCAGCTTGTTGAAGCCTCTCTTCAGAGACCACAATAACCCTAGTAGGTGCAAAGAATGAATCAAATAATGAGTGATTAATCATTAACAGAAAAAATAAGTGGAGTCAATCACGGTTTCCGGTTTAAGGTCACCAATGATCGGTGGTTCAGACTCAGCTCCTATTTGAGAAGCAAAGTCGGTTAAGTAGTTTTGATTAGCAAAGAGTTCCATGTAGGTTTCTCTTACTAAGGAGGACAAAGTAGACATGTCAGTAGCACGACATAACACTGAGTCATGTATCAAAGCTATAGGTTTATTAAATTTAGGTACACTAAGGTGTAACAAACTAGCATCTAGTGAGTGGATTAGGTTTGGAGCTGTTGCAGCTTTGTGCCTAGTAATTGATACTTCATCTGTTTCCTTAGCTATCTGAAGTTCACATCTGCCTAATAATTGTAAGCGGATAGTTTGGGTTTCATGTTTCATTAACCTTTGAGAGACAACAAAACCTGAAGGTGTTACCCATTCTAATACTTCAACGCCTGATTTAATTATCTTAGCTACCTCAGTCTCTATCCATTTCATTACAGACATAGGACCAGGTACTACATTATGCATAGCATCTCTGACAGCTCTAACAGTCTGAGTTAGTTCTTCCTTCTCTACTTCTATTTCCTTCTCTTTAAGCGCATCCCTAATGTAGGTACGATTAGAAAAGGGTTTAGCATTGTAGGGTATAGTCATAACTGTACGCTTAACGCACTTCCTATCCCATACATCTCTTAATCTATCTGGTATATTCCATTTAGATACTTCAGCTACTACCTTGTAAGCGTCTTGTGGCCTATCAGACCCAACAACGTTAACAAGTTTAGCAGTACTCTTATCACGAGCTAGACCAGCTAGAATCTGGAGACCACTACATGTAGCGTCTGTTGCAACAGGTAAGCCGGTACAATGCTTAGTCTGCATGATGATACAGTTATAATACTCATCACATGCGGCTAAAAATTGCCAGGGCTCTTCAGCTGCTTCCCAATCTCCAAGATTATCAATTGGATCAACTGCTATTCTAGAGATTAACGGTATATGGTCACGAGTCCATTCTAACCTTTCAGACATAGTTGCTTTATCTAACCCATATGTTGTAGCACATTGAAATGCTAACCAATCACATGCGTCCCCTTGTACTACTGATTCATCAGCAAATCTTATACAAGACTTACCAAAGTCAGTATCTTGAGGTGTAAGAAAAGCTGGAATAGGGTAAGCCCTACCACGATAATCAAAAGACCAAGGTATATAGAACCTTTCCTTCTTTTCAAATCTCCTGACAGCTTCCATAGTCATACGGGTACGACATGAACGTCTGAACGCATTAGCATTCTTATTCATTACTTCTGCCGCCTGTCTACGGTATCGCTTCCTTGCGTCCTTATTCTCAGCTATATCTGTTGGTTTAGTAGGGAGTGGTATCTCAACAATTGGTATAAACTTACCAACACTAATTCCTTTCTCTTGAAGGTGCTTCGCAACTTCGATTGTGAACGGATTTAGTCGGTAACCAACCTTCTGTATTTGGTTGAGAAACTCGATTGTTTTCTCTCCCTGTATACGTCCGTCATCTCCCCTTCGAACCATCTTGTGGCCTCGCATTATCTCATTTAAGAGGTACCCGCCGCATCGATCGTTAGACCAATCATTAGGTTCAATAAGCATAGGCCAAGCTTCAGGTGAGAATAATTCACTTTCAGCAATGACTTGATCCTTGATTTCCAAGAATTCAGGTGTAGGTAATACTACTACTTTAGTCTTACTACCTACTCTTATAGTAGATTTAAAGAACCAACCACTTGAATTCATAATTGAATCAAGCAACCAGCCTCCTAATTTAACTCTTAAGTTTCTATGCCATGCATTCCATGGTTCAACATTGCACCTATTCATCATAGTTCTAATAACTACAACCTTTTGGTGCGTCCCTATGGATTCATGCCAGTAATTATCCTTAAGTTTAGCTAATAAGCCAGGAGCTATAGATTCATAGTGCCTCATTTGACACTCATTCTCTACAGCTTTACCAATAGAATCACATATATTAGCTGCTAGATTACTATCAATCTTACGCCCAAAGACTTTATCGAAGGTAACCTTACATGATATAGCAGCTAAAGCTAACGGTTCAATGTGTGCTAAGTGTTGATGTATCTCCTTAAAAGCTACACCATTCTTACCACGTTTGATCGAATAACTAAATGTGTCTTGAATACGGTCTACCACTAAAGGTAACAACGTATCTATACTAGCAGCACCATATACACTAGCAGAAGCGTATTCCTTTTCCTCTAGTTGCTTGGTATTATCCCTTAGTTTCTTCAAACCATGGGCAATCTGCTGTCGTTCAAATGCGACTTGCTCCGCTATTTGTGATGGTGTGGGCATTGTCGTGAACTTCGTCGTTGATTTGATCGATTAATAAAGATTTAATCTCTTCATAATGAGGATGATCTACAGGAAGCAGATCTAATGCCTGCTTCTTATAATTATAGATATCATCAAGCGAGCGGGTCATCATAATCCTCCGGTTGAGGTGTTAAAATATGTACTTCATCATGGTCTGCAACCGTGAATTCTAAGTTACCTACTTGCATTCGCTGCTCAAGTTTCTTTTTAGCAGCTGATGGCTTTTGGTATACATATTCTTTAACCTTACCTGTTGATAAATTACGTTCACGGATAATGTAATTACAAGATGATGGTAATGCCCATCCTCCTATTTTCCAATCCATGAACTCATCAAAAGGGATAGAGTCAAAGCATTCAGCAGGTACGTCCATGATGGCTTCCACATTGTTATGGAAGTATGGTTTCTTTTTTTTAGGCATCAACTAACTCCACATCAACAAGATAATCGTCCATGAGACAAGCCTCTTCATAGGCTTCATATGCTATGTCGTACTCATTCCCTGAGTGCTCCATAATAAAATCTCTCCCAGATGAGAGAGTAACGTGATACTTAGGCATTTCGATTGTGAATTAAATGTTTAATTAATGCCTTGGTTCGGCGTTTAGCAGAACGCACAGCCTGTGGTTTTAGGGTGCGTCCTGGTTGTTTATTTGAATGATGTTGCCAATTAGGTGTTATCGTCATCGACAATACCTCCATGATGTTCATCATTAGTTGGCCTGTCCTCTACTAAACGATGTTCAACAGAAAGAACAGGTAGTATACCCTTGAGTTGGCTAATTATTTCATAAATAGCTTCTCTTGGGTCATGATTAGTCTTCACTTTAATAGTGAATTCATACTTCTTAAAATCGTCCATAGTTTAATACAAAGAACAAGGGATGGTGAGTCCCTCAGTAAATCCCCGAAGGGACTTAGAGAGAGCTTCAATATCTAGGCGGCCTAGGTTCATTGTTATCTGATACCCAGAAGGCCCAGAATATAACTAAACATAAGCTAGCATAGAGAGGTACTAACCAGCTAGTCATTAGTTAACTCCTGATAACGCTTAACAACGTACTCATGAGCCTTTAATGCATGTGGCTTTACTTGATTGAACAAATTAACATGCACGTCCCACACTTCTTTGACTTCAACAGTATGAATGTACCAACGATTACGTGCGTCCTTGATGTAAGAGGCTGCACTAATTACTGGTACCTCATCAAGGTGAGATGGGATGATAATTGGTTCTTTGTGTGTAAAGTCACGCTGTTTAGTAATAACAACCGGATTCGATTGTGAAACTTCAGTCTTCCTAACTGGTTTAGGATTGAGCTTCTTAGGTGTTGCTGTCATAGTAAACAGTAAGTGAACAATAGGGACGTTAATCCCAAAGCGGGTAACCGGATTCGAACCGGTAACAGTAGCTTGGAAGGCTACAGTTTTACCATTAAACTATACCCGCAGCCTGTTATTCAGGCCAGATCAATGCGTAATCTTCAATCAATATATCACGGATAGCCTCACGATCTGTTGAATCGTAACCAAAGTTAACAAGCCCACCAATTCTATTGATGTGTTTGTTAGTAGCATCACAAATCATAGTGCGTGTAGCATTCATGGCATAAATACCATGCTTACCGTAGAAATTGTACACATAATCAATGAATGATTGCATAATAATTAGGTGAATAGTAAGGGAGTGAGTCCCTAGTCATACCCCGAAGGGCATGATTAGAGAGTCAAGCAAAAGCATAACGTGCTTCTGTCATGCTGCGAGGAGGATTGTACGAAGAATCACTCTCTTCCTCTTGAGTTGTGTTCTCAAATTCATCAACGATTCTCATGGCTGAGAGTTCAATGAATGCCCAGGTTAGATCATTCATATAACATGTAAGGTTTGCATCATTGCTGTTGAATGTTTCTTTTAAGAAGTCAGTGCCGAAGTTATCAACCAGCTCTCTGGTAATTTCTTCTGCATGCTGCTCAAAGAACTTGACGGTGTCACCATAATATATGTGTTCATGGCACACACCAGATTGACAGCCGTGATTAGCAATCTCCTTGCATGTCTCGTAGTCATAAGTATCCTTGATTGTATCAAATGCTGATTGCATAGTGATAATTAGTAGGTGAACAATGCCAAGTTAATGGCAACGATCCAGATGGGATTCGAACCCACAACCTCTTGCGTGACAGGCAAGTGATCTAACCGTTGATCTACTGGATCAGGAAAGGGCCGAAGCCCTTGTATTTAATTAAGCAAGTTGAGTGTACTCAGTGTCAGCATTTAAGATGTACTGATTAACCCATTGACCGATAGAAGGAAGCTTAGAGGTGCTTAGAAGGCTCTCAATTGCGTCCTTGTTGACTCCTCGGTATCCATACTTAGAACCGTTAGTGAACTCAACCTCAGCGCGTCCTTGCTCTACATCGAAAGCGAGGTTCTTAACAGCAGTTGAGGTGAATTCGCGGGCAAAGTTTAACATAGTGGATCGATTGTGAATAAAAGTGTACAGTAATGAAGGAATTAGAATCCTTCAATCACTCAAACTAATTAGAATGAGTGAGGGAAAGAGTCATTAACTGTTCATTAGTTTGATTTCATCAGTTGTCATAATCTCATAGAAACAATGAGGATTACGCATCTTTAACTGACCTAACTTAAACAATGCAGTTTGCTGTGATTCATAAGTACCAAGCAATACAGTTTCACCAGGTGATTGTTGAACAAGGTTAAACATGTTGTTGTTAGTTAGTGGACAATTTAACCCGAAGGTTAATAGTTAGAAGAGGACTTGAACCTCTATGTAAGCCTTAACTTGCTAACTCGATGCAATTAACTTGATCATAATCAAATCCATATTTCTCACATAGTTGAACATCTGGGTCAACACAGTAATGATTAGGATCGTATTCAATGTCAGGTACAATTACATCAATCTCATCTAATTTAGAATGAGTGTAATCTAAACCCTTAGCAATTATGTTAGCTAAGTATTCAGGTTTGAAATGAAATAGAACTTGATTCATAATAATGAAAGCAAAGAATGAGTGAGAGTGTAACAATTTGTCACTTTTCCCTCCCACACTACTAATATAGCAATGATCAGAGGCAAAGTCAAGCACTTGTTACAAAATGAAATAATGTTATAAAACTGATTGAAGTTCAGAGTTGATAACATCTTCAAGAGCATTAAATCTCTTGTTATCTATCATTGAAACGTATTCAGTGATGATATCATTTAAGAGAGTGTAATCATGCTTAGCTAAATAAACTAAATCATTAGCTAATCTTTGCTTGGATGTGTAAAGCATAAAGCTCCTCAATTAATTACATATTAATGATAACATGGATCATGCCAGAATAGTGGATTTAGTTGTATCACTTAACATAAGCATAACTTATGGTTACGCTACAGATCGCACTACATTAGTACATAAATACTGTATGTCTCCGCTCGCACTTCGTGCTCGCTCGTTAACAACAATGATGATACGATTACACGTGCCATTCTTATTAACAAAGCGAGCGAAGCGAGCGGTAATACACCAGTACTAACCTTTGTGAACGGGGTATCATTATTTCAGAATATTAAGTATACCCCCAGGGGGGAATCTGCGTCCCTCCCATTACGATATTAGACCTCAGACATTTTTGTCATTTTTTTATCGTACTTTCTTATTAATTTCACTGCTTTATCTCTAGAGAGGCATTCCTGCGCTTTAGTTTGCAGTTTTACTAGTTTTTTTACGTTCTCTTTCATCTAAAGTCTCATTTATGATTTCTTTTAACTCCAACCTCTCTCTATCTGTAAATACATTTCGTATTACTTGAGGATAGGGAGCATACTCAACCTTTATATCTACAGAACCACTAGATGGAGGTGATATTGCTTGAGTATCCATTAGTTAATGCTCCATAGAGTTTTAGTTAAGGCTAAAGCAAGTTCTCTATAGCTATGAGCTACATAAACTTGTCCTAACACCACACATAGAGTAGCAGAAGCCCAGAAGATATAATACCAATGAGATTTAACCTGCTTAGGTTGGGATGGAATAGTCATGGATGGTTTATTACTGTTTAAGGGAGGTGTATGAGGTATATTAGTATGTTCATTAAGAGAAAATAGATAATATAAGAGAGGAAGTGGTCTACGAAGTAGATCATCTTCCTCCTTGGGGTCGGGTCCACCCTTCCCTTCCCCTGTATACGTCCGTCATCTCGAGATCCAAGTAGGCACCTTAGAATTGTTGTCTTCTAAGCCAGAGGCTTGGTCTCTTTGATCTCTATTCATTCCAAAAACTAGGTGGTTAGCGGAGCTCTGAGGGCGTTCAATAAAGTCTTCCAATAGAGAGTTCCATTCTTCTCTTTTACGGGTGTTCACGGCCTCCTGAGCACTGATAGAGAGGGCATCTGTAAAGTATTGTACACCCTGTGCAAGGGCATCGAGTCTGTCGTCATGTTTAACGGCGCCTTTTTCACGACACATCCTAGACATCTGATAGAAAAGCATGTACATAAGACGTCGTTCTGGAGCTTCATTTTTATTAGAGTTATAATCCCACTCAACAACCTTCCTATTACATATAAGACGATGTTGGTTAAGAATTGGCTCCAAGCTATCAATGATTCTATCTTCCTTCCTGACATTCGCTCTAGTTTCTTCTATATATAAAGCTTGTTTTGTCTGTTGTATATGCTTCTTAAAGAGTTCTGCTACAATACCATCACCGAAGTTAGATTCGATGAGGAGGGTAGAGGCGTTATACTTTTTACATCCTCTAAGTATGTCCAGCAAGGTGCTGTCTGAGTATCCGTCTTTGTAAGCTCGCATTTCATGCAAGTATAGGAACCCGTTCTTTTGGGATATAAAAGCCGCTGCTGTCTCATCAGTTCCTCGTCCAGAGGGGTCAACTGAGCAAATTGTTTCAGTGTATGGTGTCCACTCTCCCTGTAACTGCATTGGAGAATAAAAGTAGTCACCAGGGAGTCCAACCGTCGGGAGGTCTTTAATGACGTTTGACGGATCGGAGCACCATATGCAATTGTCTGGAGCTTCCAGAGGGTTAACGCTAGTGACAATAAGATCAGACATCTTAAGAGGGAATTTCTCTGCATCACTTAAACTCGTGTCGAGTTGAAATTGAAGCATGTAATTAGAACGACCCATCGATGCTTCACGTTCGAGTAGGTCGTCATGATCAAATCTATCTGGATCTGTTACATCCCACTCTTCAGCACCAGAATCGAGGTCTTCCTGGATCTGAGGTGCTAAGAGTCCGTCATATTTACTGAGTGTACTTTTTCTTGGATATCTTGCGGGCCAAACGAAGGGGCGATACGAACGCTCTGCCAGCTTACGATAAACAGTAAAAGTAGTCTGAGGAGTCCCGAGATACATAATACGGCTATCGCTTTTGGGGGTAAGGATAGACTCGGCTTCCGTACAAAGTTGAAGGAGCTTTTCACGCATGAGCTCCGTCATGGAGTTTCCAGGAACCTCTATGTCGTCCAATATCATCAAATCTGCGCGACTTCCGGTTAGCTGTCCAGTTATGCCCACCGACTTTACGCTTGGGGCTTGGTGAGGAGAACAAGCGACGTCGAAGCTTATTCGGGACCATCGAGAATCGTCTGATTTGGGTTGAAGATGACTGAGCCATGGAGTTTCAATAATAAGTTTTTGTAAGAAGATTGACATGTTATCTGCACGTTCTTTAGACGCGGAGATAATCATTATTTTCTTTTCTTTATCTTTAAATAGTGTCCATAACACAAAAGCACCAGTAATCCAAGACTTACCAACACCTCGGAAGGCTTGGATCTGAAGCCGTTTGGGACCATTTTGAAGGTAATCTGCAATAGCATATTGAGCTCTAGTAGGAGAGGGTAGATCAAGCTGTTGCCATAGGGCTTGTAGGAACAGCTTGAAGTCATCCTTTAGAGCAGTTATAACATTAGTGCCTGTCGCTAACATTTACACTACCGCCATGAGAACCTGCTGTACCCCAATAAGGGTCTTTAACAGTTTTTTCTATCAGCTTTTTTTTAATAGCTGACATATCAAGTTTTACTTTTTTCTTTGGCATGATGTTAAACTGCGTAATCGTTGTCTTCAGAGAAATAATCTTTGTATACAGCGCCTTTACTAGCACCACTTTTATTATTTATTTTATGTATGGTTTCCAATGCTTTTGCTGCATTTTTATTACCACCTAGTGAAGCTGCTGCGCTGGCATAACCTGCCCAATCTTTTCCAATTTTCATAATAATTAACCTATGTCGTAGTTGCTTAAAAATGATGATGGTGTTTTCTTTTCTAAATCAACAGTATTCTGTTCTTTAGTTTGATTTACTACTGGTTCAGGTGTCCATGCTGCAGGATTTGAATCATTCGCTTCAGTAGAAAGCGTTTGACCTTTTCCAGTAATATTACCTTGCAGACCATGAGCTGCTGTTGCTATACCTTTTGCGATTTGAATTCTTTTTGTTTTTTGAGCTGCTTTTTTAAGCGCTTCTGCGGATAGTGCCATAATTAATATGTTTTGGATAGATCTTGTAATGTTTCAGTAATTTGGCCAAAGCCTCTTGCTTTTTCAGCGGAGATATTAGGTCTATTTAAGTTTCTTTCAACCCAATTCTGCCTTGCATCTTTTGATGGTTCAGCAACTATTTCAGCTTTTTTCTCAGTTATTGTACCTTCAGGAGCATTATCACCTAACTGATCCCAATCTAATCTAGCTATATCTAAACCAGTATTAGTTAAATCAAGTCCGGCTGCAATTCCATCTCCTACCAAAGGTATCCAACCAATAGCACCACTTAAAGCAGCGATACCAGCTTGATCTAATTTACCTTCAGTAAGATAACCAAAAGCTTCCATAGTAGACATAGCTACATCAAGTCCTGGTATCAGTTTAGCAGCTGTTGCTGCACCTCTTTTACCGGCTAATGCAGCAATTTGTCCTGCTATAAGTTTCTGTCCACTAGCAGTGTTTAATGCTCTTGTCATAGCTAATTGGCCAGTACCTATTGCAGCGCCAAAATAGTTACCTGTAGCAAATGCAGCTCCAGTTCGTAGCAATGCTTCTGTATCTCTAATCTTACCAGGTACTTTAACCTTGGTATTAGTTTTAGCAACTTCTAAATTATATTGCCTTACAGCGTGCTCTTGACGTATCTTCATCTGAGCAGCTTCAGCAGAATCAGCATAGTCTATTTTATGGTGTACAGCGTTCATCTCTTCAGGCGTCCAGCCTTCCATAGTATTAACGCTACGCATAACTTCAACTTCTTTACCGTCTACCATTTTTGTACTTTTATACTCATTCTTACCTTCAAAAAGATATTCTTCAAAAGCTCTAGCGTGTGTACTAGCTATATCAGCCGCTTCTATATCTGCAGCTAATCTGACATGATCTGTATTATCAGTAATTTTGAAGAGTTTAATTCTTCTTCCAGCTTCTAATTCACCTGCTTTCAACGCCTCCATATCTTTCTTAGTCCAACCCTTGGTTGATTCTTGCATCCTTTCTATCAACTTAGGTGCTGTAGACTGAGATTTAGAGATGCTTTCTAACGTATCACCTTCTTGGATAGTATACCATTGAGCAGTCGTTCTATTACCGTCATAACCCCATCTTAGCTGAGGTGATAACATACTTTTAGCATTTGGACCTTGAGCAGCATGGCCTATATCAACTTGATATCCATACTTTTTTGCAAACTCTGCAGCATTCTTAGCTCCAAGAGTTTCGTAGTTAGTCCTTAGCCATTTTTCATATCCATCTATTGACTTACCTTTTGGCCAAGCTTGTTGTTCATCTAATTTACGAGCCCATTCCAATACAGCTTCATCAGCAACCTCTGTACGAGCAGCCCTAGCTGTATCTCTCTTTTTTATCTTAGTTTTGATTTTAGGCCATTTATCTCCGCCTTCCAATAACTTCTTCATAGTGTTACCGACATCTTCAGTAACACCTTCAACACCATCAATGAAAACCATACCACCAGCATTCCTGGCAGTTTTTCTGATTTCCATCAGTGAAAGCTCTCTTCCTAAGTCCTGTCTTTGTTTTCTAAGAGCTTGTAGCATGAAATTACCACGTGTCTCCATCAACTCTTCAAGTTGATCTGCGGTAATGTCCCATATCATTTGATTCCTAAACTTACCTTTTTTACCATAAGGTAGACTACGTTCTTCAGGTCGAAGGCCGCTTCCAGTAAATTTATTAATTTCTTTACCCATGGCTAATTACCTGGCCATACTCTACCAGCAGCTTCTATATCATAAGCACGACGTTGAGCACGTGTCATTACACCAAGAGTTTTTCCAGTACCATAATGCTTAGTAAATACATTAGATTTTGTAACGTTTTTCTCATTAACTATTGGAGTTACTGGATCAGCTTGCTCAATCTTAAGTGCTTGGCTATTTTTGTTACCAACTTCGCTTTCACTAGTACTGCCTTGATTGCTAACTTTATCTATTTTCAAGCCAAATCCAGGACTACCTGGTTGTACAAGTTGCCCGTTACTTATTAACATCTGACCTTTAAAGAGATCTTTGTTCTCAGGAATATCAGCATTTAGATTTTGAAACTGAGTTGTTTTATCTCCGTATTTACCAACACCAAAGTATTGATTAGGGTTTAATGTAGAAGCGGCTGTTTGATTAGCCTTAACATTAGGATTATTATTAAATTTCTTTTGTATCGCTAATTTTTCTTTTTCTATTCTTGCATTATATGCTTGACGTGATTCACCGGTAGGGGAGTCAGGATGTCGAAGAAACGTAACATTTCCAGTTGCAATATTCTTAGCACCTGAAGTTATAGGTTCAAATACTTTCCCGATAGTGTCAGTAAGAGGCTTTAGACCTCTTCTAATTATTTGACTTTGAGAAAGTTTCTTACCATTTAAATAATAGTTACTTCTACCATTCTCAAACTTCCAACCAGTTTTAGTCTTAGCATCATACCTTTCACCTTGTGCCATAATTACTTCCTCTGAGAGCCTCCTCTAGCTCGGTTACGTTTACGTGGTTCTACGACAATTCGACCACCCTTATGGGACATATCTTGTTGAGGTCCAGGGTTTGCCTTATTACGTGCTATTTTTAATTGAGAGCGGTACTTCCTTTTAGCTGGAGATTTACCGCGTTTTAATTCATCTCTCCTATGCTTAAGTCTAGATTTTTTATTCTTCCGATAAAACCTAGCTGTACGGCCAGGATTAGGACTTAACTTTGGAGCCATACATCCTCCGTTGTATGAGTTGTGGATCTACTTTTGGAATAGAATTCGCTAGTTTATCTAATGGACTACCTTCATAGGCTACTCCACTAACATCATTAGTTTTCAGCCAATCACAGGCTGCTTTTAAATCTTGGGTAGTTGCCTCGCCACTTTTAACCCTTTTCAGGAATTCTTTTGTAACGAGATTATGTAATTCATTGAATTGGGTTTCAGTGGCTTTATTCATGAGAATAGTTTGTCTTTAACAATTTCTAGTGCTTGATCATCTAATTTATTATCAGTTCTTTTAACATAAGCACTTAGTAGATCAATTACTAGTTGCTTAACTGAATCCGATTTCAAGAAGGCGAAAAGGATGGGCTTGATTAATACGATCATTCTGATTTAGTGGTTTTAGTGGTTTTCTTTGTAGATTTGGCAGCTTCGGCTGCTTTCTTTTCATTTAGTAGTTCTCTTGCACTTTTGTTAGCGTAAGTCATATTAAATAAGGGGTTATTTAAAAGGTTGTCTTGGTATTCTTGTTGTTGTTTTTGATATTGAGCAATTGGAATTACGTCATGACAGAGATGATATACACGGCTTCCAGGTCTCAGCATAAAGCCTTTCTGCTGGAGTTTTGCACAGTTATCGATTCTGACAAGTTCGTAATTCAATTGCATTTTTTCTTCTTGACGGGCAGCAATAGACTTACATCTTTCAACTATCCCACCATCCAGGGGAACCATAAAGTTTAATTGGGCTCCCCAGTTTTCATTTAAAACATAACCGTCAGGATCAGCCGGTATTTGAGGTTGAACCTGATTGCCCATATAAAATGGGCTGAAAGTCATCGTTGCCCCGTTACAGGATATGTTCGGGCCGTAATTCTGACGACTTGGGGCTCCATTGTTCTGGAATTGTACGGCTTGATTTGTAACGTTTCCAGTAGCTGCTGCCACAGGATTTGATACATTCTTGGTTTCTCCCTCTTCAGCATATGCTGGTACTCCTATTGTGAGAAGACTGATAATGATGTAGTAGTAGAAGTAGTGTCGATACTTCTTTCTACCTCTGTTAGAGATAATACTTGACTTGCTGCTCTTGTTGTTATCTCCAGGGTGAATGGGTCGCCTACTGTATGGATTGTAAATACCGAGTCGGAATCTACAATACCTCCAGAAGTTGCTGAAGTATGAGTGATGTTTTCTCCAGTCCACTTGTTCAACGCCGAACCATAGGTTGTTGTATCTATGGTTTCTGTTATTTCTTGGGTGGTAGTTGTTGTGCTCTGCATTGAGCCTTGGGTGAAATTGGGTGTTACCAATTCCGCTCTTGCTACCGTGGGGGATAACAGCATTAAGAGTAAAAGCCATTTCTTCATTCTTCTTTCTTTTTAGCCATAGGACAATTTACGGGTTTACCTTTGTCTTTATTATTACCAGTGGTCAGGCCAAAGGTAGCTAAAGCTCCAGTGAAAACACTAGCTACAAAGGTTATGTCAGAATTCCCCGACTTACGTACCATTGGTAATTCTACGTAATTTAACGTAATTATAAAGCCTGACCAAACCACAACGCCAAGTCTGACGAATGTTCCAAGGATCTGGATTTGGGCTTCTTGGTCCTCTATCCCGTCTTTCAACTTTTTGATAAGTCCCTTTTTTTCTTCCGGTTTTCCTTCCATTTATCAATCTTGCCTTGTAAGAATTTCTGAACTTTCTTCTTAATTGTATCGAAGAAAGGTGTCGCAAGTGTGGTGGTAGCTACAGCAGCTACGGCTGCATAAGTAGCAGTTGCCACAACCTCAGCAGTTGGTACTGGTAACTGTATATCTATAATAGGTATGTCTATCTTAGGAGGTACAGGTGTCTCTGTCTCCTTAGCCTCCGCCTCCACACCCTCAGGAGCCTCTAGATCGCTCGGAGGCACCACTATAGGGGGAAAGGATGGTATATGAGCTGAAGGCACCTTCAAGGGGATTGTAGGTGGGTTTGGGATAGGTGGTGTTTTAGGTATTATTAGTGTTGGTATTTTCAATAAGGTGATGTACCTAAAATTGAAGTATTCCACTGTGCTTTAAGAGCAGCAGGATCTGAAGCAGCAGCAATAGCTGAATCAGCTGGAGCATCTCTTAATGCTTGCCTCTTAGCTGCTACTGCAGCTGTATTACCAGACGCTTCTAATACCTTATTAAACTCAGCATCTAGAGCAGGGAACTTCTCATCTCTAGCACGTCTGATGTTAGTTTTATGTATTTCCCTGGCTTTCGCCATATCTGTGTTAAATCCCATAGTATTAAGGTGTATAAGTCCAAGCATTCCTAAAGGATCGATCTGTAGGTATTACACTTTTATCAACGATATAAGAAGTAACACCAGAAGGAACTGCTTTAGCTTGTACTTGTTCTATTGTTCTAGTTGGACTTTTATTTGCAGGATGTATTATAACGACGTTACCGTCGGAATTTGTATAAATAATCCTTTTGTTTTCATCGCCTGCTTTCATTACTGATCTCCAAAACATGCTATACTTACTTCATGATCTTCATTAGACCAATTATAACCCCAAGCAACTATCCAACAATCAGTTGTTGCTTGATCTCTACTTGCATCACCTTCTCCATCATGGAAAGAAGCTGTATGGTTTCCAGCACCACCAGCTGATACAAGAATTGCATAGTTAGCATTGGCAAAGTCAGTATCAAATACTACTTGCCAAATACCTGTAGCACCATCAGCGATACTATCAACGTTATATGAATCATCTATAGATGTTCCACCTTGATCCATATCAAATCTAGCCCAAGCTTTTACAGACTCGACTGATGATGAACTGTTTGTTGCTGTAATAGTACCGTTAGAATTTAATACAATATTATTACTTGAAGATGAAGGATGTTTTAAATTAGTTGTTATTAATGTACTCATGCTCCTATCTCCGATAATACTATATTAGATACTGTGCAACCTTGATAAGCAGTATCATTATATGTTCTGTTTATATAAATAGTATACCCACCAGTAGATGCAGTCCACTGCCATTTATACGTTATTGCCTCAGTTGTACCAGGAGAATGTAGGAAACATATTGGTGCTGCCCAGTTTTCTCCAGTATTACCATATGTCCAGTAAGTAGCTTGTATTCTACTACCATCTGCATTACCTTTCCAGGTATCATTATATGAACCAGATCCTACTTTATGTAATAATTTAAGTCCTCCATGGGAGCTACCATAAGGAGTCCAATTGACCACACCTTGAACTAATATTTTACTAGTAGCTGCTGATGGTGTGATAGAACAGGACATACCTGGAATATCTGTAAAAGTAGTCGAGGTTGTACTAGTATTATCTTCTTTAGTTGTTTGTACTACTTGTAGAATTTTACCTGCTGCAAAACCTGTATTAGGAATTGTATGTGTTGCACCATTAGCTTCAGCTGGCGCTTTTATCTCTATATAACCGGATGTAGCTCCGTTGAGTCTTAGTACTCCACTCATGCTGCTACCTCCATAAGTGTAAAGTAACTAAGAGTTCGTTCATGTCCAGCATTATCTGTAGAAGATACGTTCTTATTCAGGTGATATGTAATACCACCATTACCACTTTCTATATTTAATTTATACTCTACTGCAGTACCAGCTGCAACTGTTCCTATATCATCTAAATAATTTACTAACCCAGTATGCCCGTGTACAGTGCTTGAGTTCTCAGCATCAAAATGAGCTGATGTTAAAACTCCTGTACAAGGAACTCTATCGCCAGCACTAGCTCCCGTGAAGTATGTAGTAGTACCGCTTATTGTTCTACTTACAACCCATCTACAGTTCCTGTCATCGTTGCTAGGTTCTCCACAAAATTGAAGATTAACAAGAATATTACTGTTGGCTCCAGAGGTAGTAATTGTTGTATTTAAAGCAGCGATATTTTTAAAATCGGTCATATCGCCATCATAGTAATCTAATGTAGTTTCTGATGTCGATGTGACATTATTAGCTACTACTTGAATAATACTTCCGGCAGACATTGCATTATCTGCCATCCGTGTTGTTATACCTGTTAAGGCATTACTTGAAATTACTGCCATTATACTATACTCCAAGTAGCACCGGAAGGTATTGTCACTGTTGCTGACAATGTTATAGGTCCGGCTGAAAGACCATTTTTTGTTGCTGGGAATGTATACGCATTCGAAATTGTTTGATTATTAGTCATTATACAACCATCCGCTACGGAAACAGTTTGTGATCCCGATACAGTTAAATTACCATTTATAGTGACATTTCCTGAACTATCTAAAGTGATAGCATCACTGCTAGCTCCTGAATGCCTGTAAGTATCGGCTACTACTTTACTCATGCTCCTACCTCCCACAAAGTTATAGTTGAGTTAGGCGTATAGTGATAAGAATAATCATTGCTATTATAAGCTCTATTTATCCAAACAGTATTATTATACCAGTCAGCCCATTGTAGTTTATATGTAGTGGCACTAGTAGTACTTGGTGAATCTATAAAATTTGTAGTATGTTGGACTACATTATATGCAGTGTTTTGCCAATGACCTGAAGTTGCTTCTGTACGATTGCCATTAGTATCTCCAACATTAATAACTGTACTACCTCTAAGAAGTCTTATAAATAAGTTATCAGGGCCAGAATCTGTACTAACCCATGCATTGTATTGTACCAACACTTTACTAGTAGTTGCTGATGGTGTGATACTAGCTGTCATTCCTGAAATATCAGTCCAACTAGATTGTCCATTATTCCCATCACCACCACTTAGTGCTTCAGAACTTGCATCAGTTTTAACTGTTTGTACTATTTGTAAAATCTTACCTCCACTAGGCGTACCCCAAGTATTGTTTCCACAAAGATATGTGGATGCTGAGGCTGTACCTGAAGTTGTTGCTATTTCTGAAGCAGTAGGACCAGCCCAACTGGTAACCCCACTGCCATTACTTTTTAAAAATGTATTTGCTGCACCGTCGTCTACTGGGAGAGTCAAGACAACTGCAGCATTACTTGTTGTTGTAGCCGGAGCTTTCCAGGCAACTGTACCGCCACCTGAATCGGCTGTTACTTTTACTTGACTCATAATTAAGGTTTAGGATACTTATCCTTTGTTGCTTTAATTGCTTTAGCGAACTCACCACTTGCTGTAACTTTTCCAGCTACGATGTCTTGATACAATAAATCGAGTTGGTCACCAATTGGTAAATACGTTGTATCTCCTGAAGCGCCAGGATAATTACCTTGTCTATCGCTTTTATACTTGACTGCTGCAGCTTCTGCATTTAATGTAGTACGTGCTTCGTCTATTTTTGATTGTACAAGGGTGATTTTAGCACCCACATTATCAAAGGCTCCAGTACCATCATCGATAGTAACAGCTTGTGGGTATGCCTTTCTAATTGCTTCGTGATCTAATGCCATGATTGAATAATAATTTAGTAAAATAAGTAAGTAAGAAATTAAGCTCCGATCTCCATCGCTATCATTGTGGAAGAACCACGACCATCATACGCTGCTCCGTCTACATCACTATGAGTACGATTTAAATATGAATAATAATTGGTACTATAATTACCTACTTGTATTTTATAAGTAAGAGTATCACCTACAGTATAACTTGGTGAATCTAAATGGTTAATACTAACTTGGTATATATGTAAAGCATCTTGAGCTGTAGTGCCACTATAACCAGTAATATATTTAGTACAACCTATCCGATTACTTGCATCAGCTCCTTCAATAGTAACAGTAGATCCTCGTTTTAACCAGAGAAAAGCTGCGAAGGCACCACTTTGTGCATAGTTTAAGTCACACAGTACAAGTATTTTACTATTAGCTGAGCCAGGTGTTATAGCAACTGAGATTCCTAAGTCTACACCTTGAGTTGTAGAAGGTGCAGAAGTTACGGATTTAGTATCTGTTACTTCTGTTTGTACTACTTGTAAAAGTTTACCTCCACCAGCTGCTGCCCACGCATTATCACCTCTAAGGAACGTACTTGAACTGGCAGTGCCTGTTGCTGATAATTCTGCTACACCAATAGCATCATCTGCCATTGAACCGTTGTCTACGGTATTATCTGGCAACCCACCAGTACTTACACCAGTGATAGTACCAGATCCATTAATTGCTATTGCCATAATTAAACTACCGTAAGTGTTCTATTTGAAGGTACAGTGATAGTTACACCACTACCTACTGTCATTGGACCAGGGAACATTGCATTATTGTTAGCACCTATTGACCAATTACTTGGTATTGTACCAGGTGCTTCGTATCCCTTAGCTACAGTAACATCAGTCGCGCTGGTACCTGTAGCAGCATCTGCAAAACTTGGAGGAGAACCTGCGCCTCCAGAAGTCAATACTTGTCCAGAAGTTCCTGGTCCTATTGCAACTGGATCTCCATTAGCATCATATGAAATTATCTGTCCATCTGTACCACCAGCCATTTTAGCCAGGGTAACTTGGTTATCAGCTATATGAACTGTATCTATAGACCCATCTTTATAGTGGTCTGAATCAATAGTATCAGCAGCTATTGCAGTTCCATCTACAGACCCAGGAGCATAGTGCTCGCTATCTATAGAGTCAGCTGCATAGTGTTCAGAGTTAATAGCATCGTTTGCTATGTTATCTCCATCTATACAGTCATTTGCTAATTTAGCATGTACAATTGCTCCAGCTGCAAGGTTATTTAAATCCTCACGTAGGAGTGCCCGACCACCTGCTGTACTATTATCATGGACAACTAAGGTGTCCTTATCAGTATCTACAGTACACTCACCTTCGGCTCCGGTAAAGCTACTGTGTTGTGAGGTTGTACCTCTTCTTAGTTTTAATAGTTTTGCCATTAAGCTATGCTCCCGAAGTCAAGTGAAAGATTATCCCCAGCAGCACCATCGATTGTTGTTGCTGACATTAATCCTGTTACAGTAACGCCCGTTGAGGTCGTCTCTATTTTCGCACTACTATTATATCTTAATTCAACCTTCCCATTAGCAACCGCTTTTATGGCTGTTTCATAGCCACTACTTGAAGCATTACTTCTAAGCCGAAAAACACCATCACCATCGCCAACAACGAAAGCCCAGGTATCTGTATAATCGTTATAACCTACACCACCATCTGAAGATATATAGAAAGCTACATAACTACCGTTAGCTGATAGAACTTCAGCTCCATCACTTCTAGTTTTTATTCTTACTCCACCATCATAATATACTCCGCATTCTCCATCATGGATACCAAGGAAATAATTATCACCGGAAGTATCTTCTAGGACAACATTCTCACCTTTAAGATAAAGATAACCAGTACCACTATCTAGTATAATTGAATTACTACCATCGTGGTATAGCTTCATATCGTGGCCAGTACCGAATGTAATTTCAGCATTATCTTTAACCCATAAGCGGTTCTCAGATTTATCCCAAACAATATCTCTACCTGAAGTTGCACCTTGGAATAGTACATCGCCGGTAAATGTACCGCCAGCCGTCGGCATTTTAGTACTATCTGTAGCATTTGCTACATCACCTATTTCTACAACTGAACCACCGTCTGTTTTTGTAAATAAACCACCATCTGTGGTATTAATGGCGAGTTCACCTACCGCAACATCGGAGGTACCAGGATTACTAGTACCTCTCTTATGTTTGATAGTTGCCATAACTTAGAAAGTCCCTCCGTCAATTGCTCCTTCAAAAATTGTAGCTGTTACAGTACCAGTACTTGGATTATAATGGAAATCACCATCAGACTCTAACCCACGACTACCTGCTCCACCTGCATCTTCTACAAATGGTATTAAGTTATTTTCATTTGTACTTTCATTATCTGTAATAGTAACATGATCAGCAGTACCAGTAGTATTTTGGTTAAGAGTATCAACAGAGAATGTTGTACCACTTAAAGATAAACCTGATCCAGCCGAGTATGTAGTATTTGTATCAGATACAGTATTAGTTAAGGTAATTTTATCACCGGATCTAGCTATAGATAGGCCAGTACCTGCTTCAATTACAACGTCATCAGTTACACTACCGCTAGAGGTAAGTCTTATCTTCTCTTCATCAGAGTTATCACCATCTACACAAGAGACTGAATACGTGGTATCACTGACGGATACAGTCTGCCAGCTACCGTCTCCACGCAAGTATGTACTTCCACTAGCCGTGCCAGAGGCATTAATCATGGCCATATCAACGGCAGATGCTTGAATCGTTGCAGCTGCTGTGAAATTACCAGATCCATCCCAGTTTGTTGATGTTACTACAACATCTCCAGTGGTAGTAAAACTTCTTGCTGTATGCCATTGATCAGCTGTATCAGCCTTACCTTCTAAGTCAGCTACAAGAGTACCTTTTGATATAGTTAAATCACCTGTATCGCTAGCTGTAGCTGTCGTTGTACCTAAAGTAAATTTATCTACTGATTCATCCCAGCCAATAAATGCATTATTACCGGTAGAACCTCTTTCAATTAGCAAACCAGCATCGCTAGAGTTAGAGCTAACGCCGCTATTTAGTTCTAATAGATTATCTTTTAACGTTGTATTCGTTGTATTAACAGTTGTAGTAGTTCCACTAACAGTTAAATTACCGTTAACGACAACATTATTACTAAATGTTTTATTACCTGCTAATGTTTGTGCAGATGTTAAATCACAAAATGCACCTGATCCACCGATCTTAATTACACTGGCAGCAGTACTACCACTAGTACCTTCACCATAGTAGAGAATATCATCGCCTTCTGTAAACGCTAGTTCAGCGTTAGCTAATGCACTGCTACTAGGTGCAGTTGATCCTGTAGATCTTTTAATTCTAATCTGTGCCATTTAAAAGGATCCTCCATCCACGATTTTTGCCAGGGTTTGATTAGCATCAGCTTTAAATTTAGAAGCTGAGTTGTTATAATAAATGACAGAACCATCTGTTTTAGCAGAGTGATCAAGCCAAGCAAGGCCGTCTACATATGCTTTAACTGATTGTTGACTTGGAACTTTAGTGGCAGAGTTCGAAGCCATATCATCTTCATCTAAAATATCAGTTGCAGATAATGCACCTGCACCGTCACCTGCAACAGGATCCCATGCACTACTAGTACGTACCTTAAGCTGATTATTTGTTGTATCATACCATAAATCACCCACGGATGGAGAGCTGGGTGCACTAGAAGCTATTTTATATTCTTCTGCATATCTATTTATATCATCAATACTATCAGCAACTGTATTAATATCTCCAGGAGTTAAACTTGATGTTGCTTCAGTTACTGATCCTAAATCATCAATAAGTTTAAAGTCACCAGCTATAGCATTAATTGCTGTCATATCCGATGCTGATGGTGCAACTCTTCTCCAAGCAGCAGGTGATGTACTTGTATCAAATACCTTTAATATATTATCAGTAGTATTAAAGAATAGATCAGCTTCATCTAAAGAAGTTGTAGGATCATTTGCACCTACTCTATACCGATTAGCAAAGTCAATAACTGCCCCGCTAATCTCCATTATATCTTCTTCTCTACTTATTAATCTATGATAAGTATAAGTATGTGCAGTTGATGTGGTTTGTACTATGACACCAAGACCAGCCTCAAATGTTTTACTACGTGCTGTGGTTGGGAATCCAGTAATTGTTACTGTTGCCCCACCTAAAGTACGTCCACTAGTTGAAGCCCCATTAGCATCTACTACAAGCCCTTGAGCATCTGTAATAGAGACCGCTGTACCTGCATCATTATTGGGATCAGGGTTAGAATTTGGGAATGATTGTTCATTAGCTATCGGTACGAAACCACCTATAGCTTCTAACTGATTAAGTACGAAAGCATTAACAGCTGAACTAGTAGGTATTGCTGTAGCACTGTTTCCTAATGTACCACTGCTAACACTAATACCATCTAATTGGTTCAGCTCTGCTGCTGTACTTGTTAAGTTAGCACCTAAATCCTCCAGAGGAGTGTTGTTAAGGTGTGCAACTGTAACAGTATCATCCTTTAATTTCGTCGCATCTACTGCATTGTTAGCAAGATGACTAGTTAATACAGCTGAATCTTTAATTTTATCTGTAGTAACTACGCCATCTACCAATTGCCAACTTTGAATTGATTGATTTTGTTGCTCTTGAGAGGCGAATAAAACTTGATCTTGGTTATTGTTTAAATCAGCAGCACGTATAGATGAACCAGCAGCAAACACTGCTTTAGGTGTATCTACTTCAGTATCTCGATAAACTCTAACTACAAGACCATTTTTCGGAGCGCCATCACTTTCTTGGACTGTGCTGTTTACACTGTTGTTATTAAATGTTATTTTGGTTGGGCTGGTGGAGACCGCATATTCAGTTGTTGCTATCTGTACTTGGTCAATTGAGACCTTTACATCAGCGTCTTTTAAGTAAGGAAAGCCAAAGTTAAAAACTTTATTACTTCCATTACCCGTCGTATTTTGGAATGTTACAGCCATGCTGCTTATTTATTTTGTAGAATAAGTCCCTGAGTTTTTTGTAGTGTTCTTCTATTTTCTAGTTCCAATCGCCTTGCTTTTTTAATTAAAGCTTGTACTTGTGGATCTAGTTTCAGTTGAGCCCATGCTTTATTTCTAGCAGCTCTCATTAACTGACCAATCTTTTTATTATGGAAATAAGCTTTCATAGGATCTTTAGACCTATGGAAACCACCTTTCTTAATATCAGAGTTCATTTCTGCAATAGAACGCTGAATTCTTGGGTCATCTGCAAGTTTATTTAATTTTAATTCTAAGTTCTGTTGTCCAATTAGCTGTTGAAATTTAGATCTAAGTTCAGGGGATTCAGATAAATCTGTCCCGTCAGGACCGTAGTACGTTGACAACCTTAAATCATAACCACTATCAAAGAGCAGCTTCCTTCCTGGGCTTTGATCCAGGTTCAGTGAAACAGGCGAAGCGAAGTTCCACATCCTTGTCATGAAGTCATGTTCTCTAATTGGTTTTCCATTTAACATATCATACTTAATAGGTAAAGGAGTTCCCGTAGCGTATTCAAATAATTGGTTTCTATTTCTTATAGAATCCCCTATATCTGATCCTAACTCGTTCGTATGAGGGGTAAATAATTTACCAATCTCATTCCTTAATCCTGCTAGAGGTATAGTATTGTTAGCTATACTGGCAATAATTCTATTTTGTTGACCTGCTCTACCGGCAAATAAATCTACAAACTGTTGTAGACCTTGCAAATATGATTTACTTGTAGCAGCTTGTGCTAAAACTAGAGCATACTTTTGGAATTGATCCTGTGTCCACTCTTCTCCCATTAACTGACTATGATCACCAACGTCAGCTATACCAGAAAGAATTTGGTTAAACGGTTCAAATGAATCGTACCCGACCCATACTCCTCCAATATTTACACTTCTAGGTTGCCATCCTGCATCAAGCCATACTTGTCGTTTTTGTCTATCTGTAGGTCCATTACCTGTTAATCCACCATTCATAAAGTGCATATTAGCCATAGTTATAACAGCACTTCCGATAGCTAATCTACCTCCTTGTAATGCCTTAGCATTAGCAAGTTCTTCTGCACTGTTAATACCATACTTCTGTACACTTGCTAAATTATCTGCATTAGCCCATGCTATATCATTCCATTCTTTAACTAAGAAGTTAAAACCTGGTGTGTGTTTTGCAGTGAGAGTTAATCCATTAACACCTGTCCTAGCGAATAGGAAGAATGGTTTAGCCCAAGGGGTTGAGTTAAACACATCGTTAAGACCTTTAGAGAATCCAGTGAGATCTTGAGTTAATGTTACTTCTCTCTTAGCAAATTCAACAGTTTGACCTAATTCAGTATCTAATCTTATATTACCATCTTTATCTACAAAGGAGTTATAGAATCTATCTTGACCTTCTTTTAGGACTTGAGGTGTAATCTCGGTATACTTACCTTGATTCATCAAATCCATAGCTTCACGCATAGCCTTCTCTTTAGCTTTAGATCTTGCTAAGATGTACCCAAAGGTATCATCTGTTGCAGCCATAAGCTTAGTTGAGTAAGTGAGAAACTTGTTATCATTAAGCTGCCTCGCCATATTAGCCATATAATAAGCAGCTTTATCACCATCGTTAGCACGACCGCTATTTTCAATCCAGTCTCCATACATGGCCCAATTTTCATCACCTTTACTATATTCTGTAAAACGAGATTTAATGGTCGCTATATCACCAGCCCAATATGAGTTAAGTCTAGATTTAAATAAAGTAAATGCTTCTGGTATTGCTTCTACCATACCATTAACAGCTGCTAAACTAGCTCTCACTGTAGCACCGTCACCAGAGAATGGGTATTTAATACTAGCTCCTATAGCAGTTGCTAAAGGTCTTAAGAAAGTAGCAGTAGATGTACCAAGTATAGCTCTTACAGGTGTTTTAGGTCCACTTAAGATACTATGAATGAATACTTTCTCCCATTCTTTAATTAATTGATTACTGTTTTTAACAACTTTACCGTTTAATTCACCACCTCTCAGCTTAGCACGTATGAAATTATCAAAGTCAGTGACGTTTTCAATATCCTTAGACATAGAAAGAGTCTCTAGAATAGCTTTGAATAGGTCATCATCGTTACTATCACCAGCTAATTTAAATGCTAACCTAAAACCATCGATAGATTCATTTACTTCTCTGGTTAGATTCTCATTTAGGAATTTAGATTGTGCTGCTTTTGCAGCTTTTATAGAGTTTACATCATCAAAACGAGCTCCAAGTGATCTAAATTCATTAGATTGTACTAGTCTTGACCGCTTAGTTTCAGTGACTAGAGCTATAAGTTTGTCGTAGGTTGCCTTAGCAACACCATCAGCGTCAGCAAGATCAGCTATATCAGCTACCTCACGACCAACAATACCCATATCTCTTAATTCACGTAGCAGTGAGCCTTGTAAAAGGTCTCCAGCTACAACGTTTTTAGAAGCCCAGACCACCATTTCATTTGGACTATCTTCAAAATACCTATGAGAACCTTCAAAATACTCTGCTAGGTACTCTGCAGGTGTTTGATCTGCAGCTTCTCTAGCTAATCCAGTTCGTTGGAACTGTGCCATAGCATCGCCAGCTACCTCTTCTAACGTTAATTGAGCGGCTTCTAGCTCTCTCATAGTAGCTTGCCATTGAGGTTCACTAACAAGACTTCTGTAAGTCTCTTCAACTAACTTACCATTCATACCACTTTCTTTTACTACACGTTCTAATTGTAGTGGCGTAGTAACAGAACCAGGTGAGCCATCTTCAGCTCCCCATTTGTGTCGCATCTGTCTTTGAGCTTCTCGCACATCTAAGGGGTTATCCGTTGAAGTAGGAGCACCTTGCCATGAATCACTTTGGTTCTTATGTCCACGGAATTCAGTAGGTGTCTCCGCTAGTTCAGCTTGACCTTTTTCTATTATCTGTTTATTAACACTGTTAGTTCTAGCGTCTCCTTTTAGAACTCCGTCTGTATCGTACTCAATTGCTGTACCATCAGGGAATACTTTCTTCATCCCTTTACCCATGACTCTAAATAAGCCATTAGCTAGTTCACCAATACCCATACCTTCTACAACATTTTTAAATGTCTTAACAGCTGGGTGATCCCAGTCATTGGTAGTTAGGGGTGTATCAATAAGACCATATCTATCTCTAAGCATTTGTAATGCGTTAGCATCTTGAGAGTATTTAGATGCTAAATCAGAGGCTGCACCAACTGCAGCAGCTTTAGCCCATTGACCTGATAAAGCTCCTCCAACAGCCGTTGTTACTCTACCAAGACCTACAGCAGCGGCACCTACCCCAGCTACCTTAGCAGCCGGTACGATAGCAGCAGCCATTGTACCAAAGTGAGTAGCACTACGTATGAGTCCTCCCCACCAAGTCTTAGTTTCAATTGGGTTTTTATTATCAACAAACCAGTTATCCCATTCAGCATCATACCCTTCTGCTGATTGGTCTTCTTCATGCATCTCACCTGTAGCCAGGTCAATTGCACGTTCAGGTAAGGTTACGAGAGAAGAAGCAGTATCTTGGACACCACCTGCGAAGGCTGATTGTAGTTCTTTGACTACACCACCAGCTCCCCAGTTTTCTTTGTTTCGAGGATCTTCCTGTTCTGCTGCGTATTGTTGATCAGAAGTAGCTTGCTGCTCTTCTAATTGTTGTCTCTGCTCTTCACGTACTGCACCTTGTTGAACAAATTCTGCTGCTTGTTGCAAAGCTTGTTCAGCTGAATCCATATCTATGTCGAGCTCCCCCATAGGGGTATTTCCTAAGTCATCTCCCATTTTACCTTAGTAATAATTGGTTGTATTAGCCCAGTGCAGGCTGTAATAGTGGGTTTAAAGTTTCAGGTTGAGAGAAATCCCCACCTTGTTGATCTATAATTCTTCCCCTATTATATCTATTAATTGTTAGTCCCTTGGGATTCAACAGTTTTTGTATAATAGCGGATTTCTTATAAAGATTCTGTATCGGACCTGGTAGTTTTAAATCTTTACCAGTTACTGATTTATATTGTAAAGCAGCTAAACCCCAACCATCTAAATAACCACCTTTACCATTAGGTATTTTCAATCTACTTGCAAGGTGATAATATCTAGCAGGTACATCCACGATAGATGTATTTTTATTCATAGCTTCTAATACTTTAAAATCTTCCTCTGTACCTGGTATAATCTGTCCACTAGTTAGTACATTAGTACCAGTCTTATGACCATTAATGATAGCGGCTAGAGCCTTTTCATTATTTACCTTATATTGTTGATTAATTTCTAGGGGTTTTCTTATATCAAGTACACTAGTGCCATTTTCATTGAGAGTTTCTAGTTCTTGTTTAACTTGTCCTAATGCATACTCCTGACGTTTATACGGATCTCCTGGGAATATAGCATTGGCATCTCTGTAATGTTTTCTATAAGATTGTAATGAATTTCTATAAGTTATACCCCAATTGTCATCTCTACCTGCTACACCTAATTGATTTGATTTATGAGTATCAACCATCCGACCAAGCTGGGATACAGCTGCTGCCCTGGCGTTAGTAGTTTCCCCATCAAGTCTAGCTTTCTCCGACCAGTCGTTCCTTATAGTTTCATCCTGGATTTTTGTCCATAAAGTACCTAAAGGTAATCCTTGATCTTCTCTAGCTTCTAAAATTTCTACATATTGAGCGTCAGTTTTATCTTCAACAGTGTTGTTTTTCAGCTGTTCATACTGAGTAGGTATAGGTATACCAGAAGTCTGAGGATCATTTTTCCAAGCTTTCACAAGTTCCGCTACTTCTGCTTCTGATATATAACCACCGTTCTCTTTTACTGCTGTTAATGCCTTCTGACCTGCTTCATTACGTAAGTTATCTTGTCTTTTAGTTTCATTCTCGTGACGTTTTTGAATAGCAGTGTTTATACGTTCTTCTACATTACCGAAATCCTTAGCCCAAATCGAACCAACTTCTTGATATTTACCAGTAGCTCTATTTAGAATTTCAGTTTTTAATAATCCTGTATATTCTTGTGGTGTTATTAACTCGTCAGTTAACATCTGATCAAGAGTATCAATAACATTCTTTCTGGCTAGTTTAGTATTAGGTTGACCACTAGGATCTTTAAATTTACCTCTAGTTATTTGAATAGTTTCAATAAACTTTGACGCTAAATTATCAGTTCCTGCTGCTAATCTAAATTGATATAATTGTTGTTCTGCATCTTCTCTAGAACGATTTATATAATCAGTTTCACTAGCTTCAGTAAGTATACTATCCCTTACACTATTAATAGGTTTCCAATAATTATCTACTAAAAATTTAGCGTCTAAATCATTAACATTATTAAGACCTTGTTGTTCTAGCCACTGATTCCATAGTAACTCTCTTCCAGCATTATCTGTGTTATCCCACGTTAACCAAGATTCTTTATCGTTAGGATCTGGAACTCGTAAATTAGGAAGAGCCTCAAAGAAATCACGCTTAGCACTAAGCGCTGCTTCTCTAGCCATCGTCTCTTTCAGATGATAGAGTCCACGACCATGTAACGCTCTTAATTCTTTAGCAAGGTCACGACTTTCTAATGTTCCCTTTTCATCTTGTTCTATAGCTAGAGACTCAATGTAACTAACTGCTTTTACGTTATCTTCATTCTCTCGTTGGTAAATAGTCATCTCTTCTTGACTAGCACCAACTTGACTTGCTAAAATTTGAGCTCTATTTTTAAAGATCTCTTCATCCTTATCATACTTTACTTTATAAGCTTTAGCTAATGTTGGAGCTAATCCTAGAGCTCGATCAATAAGCTTTTCACCTATTTTTGCATTAGCTACACGTTGCTTATTATTAAGCTGCATCATTTTTGTAGCTTCATTCCAAGCACCAGGGTTTTGTACTGCGTCAAATCCTGCTACATAATTAGGTGCGTCTTCAACTTTAAAAGTATCATAATCTTGCGGGCCACCAGACTGTGTCATGCTACTACCTCCCTGAAGTCCACATCAATTTTACTATAATTAACACCCCAATAACCGTTATCCATACGTCCAACAGCTTCTGGATTTTTGGCTAACACTTCTTCAGCCATAACACCTATATACTGTCTATCATCATCCAAATATTTAAATTTGTAAATGTTATGACCATCAATAGATTGACCTATTTTTTTAACATCTTCTTTTAATCTACTATCTGAACCAAACATAGCATACGTACTAGCTGCAGTACCAACAAATCCTAAGATATCTCCAAGCAAAGCATTGCTAGTATTTTGATAAACAGGTGCTGGTGATTGTATATCTGGAGTAGGTGCAAATACTGTTTTAGCAAAAGCACTCATGGAAGCTGATCTTGCTTTCTCTCGTGAGTACATTGTACCCTTCATTAAATCCTGTTTAGCATCAGTTAAAGCAGCAGTTCTTGCTGCAAATTGTCTACCTAATGCAGCTGCTTCTAGGATACCAAAACGTTTAATTGATTTACCTTGTTTTCCTGCTGCTAATAATGCAGCATAAGGGCTTTTCTGAAGAGCTGCGATGGTATTCTTTTGATTTTCTCTCCAAACTCTATCTTTAAGACGGTTTAAACGTAGTTGAGCTTGATCCCAACTTCTCCATAAACCCTTGTTTATATTGTGTTGTTGTAGTTTATGTTGAACTTTAGATATTTTATAGCGGCTATAGCCTTGCATTCCTTTATGGAATCGGCGCCACATCGAATATCTATGCTGTATCTTAGCATTTCTATTTGCAGTCTTAGCTGCATCATTACCTGCGCACACGGCAAAACTCGATAAATGGTAATTGATTAGGCCCAAAGGGGATTTCCCGTAGGAATTTGAAGCCTAAAAATTTTAATAATTTTTTATGAACCTTATTACGAGGGTCCATATAATTCCAAAGAAGTGGTTGAGTTTGAAGTTCAACCCACCTTTTAGATTCTCTAGCAAATGTTACAGGGAATTCATTAATTGCATCTGTACATAACATCCATACCATACCTTGAAACTCTTCGCTGCTATCTACTCCAGCCATACCAGCAATCTTACCGTTAGGCACTTCAAAGTAAACACAATCTTTGTTTTTAGCTTCTATATTTACTAGGTATTCATATGGTGTTATTCCATGGCCTTCTTCTAATTCCCTTCGATCATCATCACGTATATTAGAGGCCACCTCTATGGCAGCCTCCTTCGTAATGGGGTGAACATACTGATCTAATTTAGACACGTTGATAGAATTTATTGGTGTAATCACCTTCCCAAGACATTGAATATAATGTTGCTGGGGCTGGGTGACTAGATGTAAGTGTTACTGAGAGGTTTGTATTCTTCTCATATGTTGGTATAGTTTGAGTAACTGATTCTACAAAATCAACTGAGTTAGCTAGGTAGGTATCTGCCTTAGCAGGCTCCCAAGTCTCAGTATAATCATCTTTACCAGTTCTCTTTATAGTAGTTTTATATAAACCAGCATTTCCTAAATTAAGTTTTAATCGTTGTACAATTAAGGAACCTTCAATATCTGATCTAAACTTTTGATTTACTTGAGCTGTTCTATAAATAGTAGGGAATTGTACTTCATAATCAAATAGATATCCCAGTACAAAATCACTGTCAATAGTACAATTTGCGGTTGCTGTAGTACCACTCGATGGGGCAGCTATAGCTATAGTAGGTGTTGAAGTATAGTTCTGACCATTATTAGTAACAGTTATTGCAGAAATTTTTCCATCAGTGACAGTTGCTGTAGCAGCTGCTCCTGTACCTCCACCTCCACTAAATGTAACTGCAGGTGCACTGGTATATCCAGAACCTGTGTTTACTAGATTAACCTGGTTAATTCTTCTAGACCAGTTACCATCCAATACAACATTACTACCACTAAGGGTTGCTTCATCATATCTACCTATATCTGGGTAATGATCTCCAATAGTCACATCATAAGCTACTAATGTTTTATCAGAATACTCATAACCAACTGGTTTAGCAAATGTTGATTTATCAGTAGTTGCATTATATATCTGAGTAGTAACATTAACAGGTTTAGACATATCTAAATGCAGCCTATATTTTATATCATCATCAGTTGTGGTTGTATGCAGATCGTCAGTTACAGTTCTAGAATCATCAGATAATTTAATATCAAACCTTAACATCTGATCCTTACCACCACCACGAGTGATTACATAGAATGAATCATCTAAGACACAATGATGCTGTATTGCACCTGGTACTTCCCAAGTAAACCATGCTGCTTGTATACGTTTTGCTTCGGCATTGAAATATCTATAGCAATATATAGTACTAGTACCTATTTCACTGAAGAATATAATACCATTCTCCCTTGAATTAGATATTAATCTTAGATCTTTATTAAATAATCGTGAAACAATTTTACTTTGCTCTGCGACATTAGGCTCACCTTCTCTTAATGTTCGTTCCATCTCAAAGAAACGTGAGTTCTGACCTGCATTATCTAACCAACCAACCGTAGTACCCATAGATATAGGATTGGTTTCAGAATTGAAGTTATAACTAGCAAGAGTGTTTATCTTAGCTGTATTAGGACTAAGGATATCACTATCTGTTGTTAACATAAACTGTTGTGTTTTTGTAAACAGAATTAATCCAGTATTAACTTGTATAGCATCATAGATTACAGCTGGTTTATCTGATCCAACTGACAAATCAATTGGGTCTATGTTAGTAAATGTTAAAGCAGTTTTATTCCAGAAGTCAAACTTATCTAATCCAGGTCTAGATAGAATAATATTTTCATCACTCATGAAACATAACCTATTCCTGAAGAAAATCATTTTTCTAATTTTACTTCCTACAAAACTAGGTTCTGGATTTGTCAGATCATCCCCTACTAATGCATCTTCCCATACACAGTGATCTACTGTAAAGGTGCCGTCTGCATTTCTTATGATTTGTATAGGTAATGTTTCAGAATCAAACTTAAATTTTCTACCAGGTTTAGCACATTCTTCCCATGAACCAGTACCATCTTGATCATTATGTCCTTTGAATTGAACATACCAGTCGTCCTCATCTTCTACTGTATTTGCAATCCTTACAACATACCCATGTTTACATTGGTTTGGTAAATCATCAATAGTATTGACTCGATCAGTCATTACATTAAGTAAATCACTTGCAGGAGAGTTAGCATTAAACGCTCCACTGGCTCTTGTAACATACAAACCATTACCAACTATTGAAATATTTGCATCAGTAAATGTACCACCTGCAATAATTTCAGTTTCTAAAGCACCTAAAATACTTTCAACTGTTACTGTTGATTCATTATCAAAAGGTGTAGGTGATGGTCTTGCAGCAGCTAAGTTAGCTTTAACTTTAGCTACACTAGCTTCTATTACTGTAACTTTATATCTAGCATTCTTCATCCAGACATAGAACCAATCTCCTTCATACCATCCTTGACCACCATACAATAAATCATGTGTTGTAGTATACCTACATCTATAGTCAGGGTTAGTCGCTGATCCACCTTGAGGTACTGATTGACCTAAAGTTATTATTCTCAAGTACAAATCTTTTCTAGCTGTTGCAGTTACAGCTGGAGAACCAGAACCAGGAGTAACAGTTATAGCCCAAGCTTCACCGTTAGCATCTGCAGTATCACCGTTATCGTTATGTGATATATTAAATATTCTTGTATCTACATTAGGGCAGAATGCATCTTGACCAGGCTCAGTATTAACCCCACCTGTTCCTAAACCATCTGAACATAGATGACCTTGGTTAGGCATTCCACTTAACCTTCCTTCACTATTACAACCATTACTACTATCGTGGGTTCTTTGTACTCTTATTCTAGTAGCAGTTGATATCTCTGTTTCGGTAGTATTATCATATATGTTTGCCGAGTACTGACTAGCATAAGATATTTTCTTTACTTCAAAATAAGCTTCAGGAGGTCGAGCTGCAACTACATCCGATCTCATTGCTACAGTAGTCTTAGGGTGCGCAGTACTACCATCATTTTTTAAAGTTGCACGATTAGTTACATAAGTAACATCATTAAGTGTTAGGACTTGTAGGTCATCATCAGCATTATGGTTTAAATATAATTTTAATTTTGTTTCATCTGGTGCTGACTGACCAGCTGCTGGAGCTGTGGTACTATAGTTAACTGTTTGAGGTGCACCGTCACTGCATCTCCAAATCCTTACTACACCATCTCTAGCTATTTGTCCTATATATTGTTCTGCTTCGTCACGATAGTAACTAAACCATCTACCAGTAGTGACTGAGTTTTTAGAAGATGTACTATTATCACTAAGCGAATCAATCAATCTACCACCAGGTCTTTTCATTAAACCTTCAGTTACATCAGGTATAACATTCTTAGCTGCTTTAAGTTGTCCTGGTGTCTTTAGTGTATCAGGTTGTTGAGATATACCATAAATATATGACGGAATTGTTTGAGTAATAGTTGCCATTAGCGTGCCAATACTTTTGTTGGTTTGTATGTACGGTAATTAGTATTGTGTTCAAACCCAAAGTAATTATGATCACCTTGACTGCATTCATACTCCATACAAGTAGCTCTCGACTGAGCTTCTTGCTGCTGTAATAATTGTACTAGTTGTGGGTTTGATACTAATTGTGTAGCAGCCCTTGAAGCTGCTCTATAAGTTATATATCTTTGGAATGGATTGGGTAGATCTGCGAACGCATATAATGTAACTACATCTACGTAAACATCGCTGTCAAATTCATTAGTATGATCAACCAAGTCATATAATTTTCCGTCTCTGACAACAACATCTGTAGTTTTATCTTGAGAATCGTGTAAATCAAATCGTAAAGTTTTAGTTGGTAGTGCTACGTTCTTATTACCATCGGGTGTTAACTTAACATGGTATTCAGTATTAAAATGCCATCCTTCATTTTGAACATCCTTGTTAACTTCAGTTAAAATATTGTAAATGAAAGATATCTCAGGATTTGTATAATTTATTGATGTGATTGGTGCTTGACCGATAGCTCCCAGGATTGAATTCACTGCGGATAGTTCGGTATCGGTGTCAGTCGTGGTAGCCATAGGTATAAATATTTGTGAATAAAAAAAAGGGGGTCGTGAGAACCCCCCTTATGTAATAACTAAAAAAGCTATTAAGAAATGTTAGCTGGATATGTAGCACCAAATGCAGCGGGCTTAGTGGTTGTACCTGCGAACAGTTCAACACAAGCAGCTGGATTCAGGAAGTCAGCACCCATTGCAAGGCGTCCAAGTATAACATCACCTTGATAAATCACGGAGACATCACCTGAAGTTACCTGTACTTGAGGTCCGATTGCTTCTACAACACCTGCGGCTTCTTTCTGGAAGATAAGTCCACAAGTATTAGCAAAGTTTGAAGCTTGTCCATACTCACCATTGATACCTGCAGCAGAGTTGCGGGCATCTTCGATATCAACATCTACAAACGAACCAGTGTTACCTGGGTTAGCTGTAGCTGGATCAGTACCAGCTGTTGGGCTGGAAGCTGGAGCATACTTAGTACCATACTTACTGAAGAACGGTACGTTCATGGATTTGTAGATCTTAATGCCTGCAATTTCCATGATACCTGATCCACCTTGTAGCGCTGTACCTTGTACATCGCGGTTGATCAAGTTGGATGTAGCTACATCTTGAATTAGAGCATAGTATTGGCGAGGGTTCAATACGGCAACACGGCCATCGTTTGAAACTCCTTTCTCATCTAGTGCAGCTGCTGCATCATAGAATGCAGTAACTAGCTTAGCTGATAGTAGTGCATCGTCTGCATCAGAACCAGCTCCAACTTGGATCTGTGTTCCGCCTGGTTCTTCAAAAGTTTTAGGAGAACCTGCTTTACCAACTGCGCTAGGTACACGAGCACCTTTTGCAATTGCTCTAAATATTAGACGGTCATACTTTTCAGCTAGTGCATAACCAATCTTCTTGGAGATCTCCCCACGCAAATCATAATGCGCAAGTGTCTCATCTAATTCATATACGAATGCACTAGAGATCAATAGATCGTCAATAGTGATCGTCTTCTCAGCTACTGGAGGTGCTCCATCATCGTTACCTAAGATGCTTCTGCCTGGTACATGGTACTCGGCTGTGGTGCGACCCGTGTAGATGAACTGCAATGACTTGCCGTTCTTCAGGGTTCTCTTGGTAACAAGGTCTCTAGCGATTGTATTTCGCTGGAAGCCTTTGAACATCTCTCCACTAAATAGCTTAAGGTATAGAGCTCTTGAATCGTTAGCCGCGTTCAGTTGACCCGGCCGCGTCAGATCGGCAAGAGGCTCATTACTATTCTGATGTGCCATTTAATTGGATAAAGTTTATTGTTAACTATCTTACGTACGTAAATTTTTTGATCATTTTTGTAGGTCTTTCCCTACCGTCTAGACGGCAAAGGGTATCCTGCGTACAGGGCCAGTGCCAATGAAAAGGGAGTCCGACTCTGAGGTGCTCCCGTTCCAATCACTCTCCTAAAAGAGCTTCCTCTAATGATTGAGGCTCTCTTTCTTCATCAACACCAGGTGGTTGAGAATCACTAGGAGTACTGTCAACTGGGTCTTTTATATCTGGTCCATAAGGATGGACGTTTGCAGTCATTCCTGCATTTTGATGTGACATTAATAACTCTCTATTTTGCATGGTGGGCAGGATCTACAATGCTCATGTTCATACATATGTAGACCCTCTATTAGAATAAAGAACCCCATGGGTAGAAGGAATATCATCCATGGGGATTCTAAGTATTTCATCAGAAGCTATACTTCGCTCCAATCTTGGTACCCCAAGCATTGTCGTTATCAGTATCTGAATCAGCAGTGAGTACTGATAGCTCACCATAGAAGTCAAGCTTCTCAGTGGCAGCTATGTTTGCACCTACTTTACCAGATAGTCTGGTATCTGAATCAGCACCGTCAACAGCTACAGCTGCGGGGCCACCTTGTACATAGTATCCAAGCTTATCAACAGTACCTTCGTAACCAACATGGAAGTCAGTTACAGCTGATTGATAATCAGACCCTGTATAAGAGGCGTTGTTCTCTACATTCACGTAGACTCCGGCTGAAGCCGGTAGAGCAACGAGTGTGGAAGCGAGTGCTAGTGCTAATGTTTTCATTAATAAAGTTTAATTTTTCTTTGTATAAGGCACGCCGCGATACATCAGGTGTACATGCTTTGCTTTTAATGTGCAAGTCATAATTGCTCCTTTAGTACCACACCCCCGTTCCATGATGTGGTTTCATGCGTTCCCAAAAAGGAATGAACGGACGCAGCTGCCTGTGGCTTCTACTGGTTTCGACTATCCGAGCCGCCTTGGTTCCCTAGAATACTCCAGGGAAAATTTGTCCTGTGAATATGTAAGCTCCGACTGCTGCATTGAATCCAATCATTGCGAGCCAGCCATTTACACGTTCAGCGTTTTCTAAATACTCTCGTGTTGTTGGAGGTTCGATTACCTCGATCTTTGGTTCACGAGCATGTACGTTTGAGGTCATTAAATTAAAGATTGTAAGTTAATGGCCGAGGACGAAAGTTCGGGTCGGCGCTTATAATATTAATAATTCAAAGCAGAAGTAGATCCGCCTACTCCAGTTGGTTGACCTTGATTTCTATTAGGATCAACTAGTGGCTCATCACCTTTTAGGCCACTCTCACCTATCTTCATATCATCTTGATAGCCAGGGCCTGAATGATAATTAGGGGTGCCGTCAGGATAAATATCTCTTCCAGATGAATCAACCTTAACCTCAGCTTGAGGGGCTTGTTGATCATAACCCATCCGTTTCCTCATTATCTGTTCAAACATGGTACCGGTTCCAGCACACATAATTTTAAAATGATAGATCTGAACGATCGAGTTTTTCTATAACGTCTTGACGATATGCAGGGTCTCGATCATATCTAGGGTCAGACATAGCCTCTACTAATTCCGGTTGGCTTCTAAAGACATCGCCACTAGAAGCCGGAGGTTTGCCTGAGTACATCCTACCTTCATACCCTGTTGCGTTTTCATATTCTGCTTTCAAACCATTTACTGCGAGTTGAATTGCTCCGGCATTACCAGTATCTAGAAGACCATCGAAAGCCTCTATGACTTTCTGATCTAAATTAGCGGCTGCCCATTGTGTCATCTGATTATAAGCATCTTCGCCACCTACAGAATTCTTAATAGAATTAGCATCTGATTCTGATAGATCAGCAACTTCACTTGAATCTCCTGTTTCTGTATAACCAGCTTGTACTGCCCTACCTTCTAAATAACAATTAATCGTTGCTTTAGATAGTCCAGCACTTTCAAGTTGACTGAACATCTCATCAGTTATTGAACCTTGATTCTCATGGAAGTGAGTACTAATAGCCCAAGGATCTATATTATTAGATTTAAAAAGTTCTCCTAATTGATCCCCATAGGTTTCATTAACCTCTCCATAATCAACTGAACCATCTTCTAAGTACCCTGTAGAGTCATCTGCTTTAGTATCAGTTGATGTTTCTGCCTTTTCAGGTTGGGTATCAGTTGTTTGGGAACCTAACTTAGCCTCAAGTTCAGCATAAGCTTTCTCTAATTCTTGAGCATTTTTATATTTACCAGCAAGAAGATTCTCCTGCTGGTTCTGCATCTCAGTACCAACCTCCAGAGAATTCTGTTCATCTGGAGTTAGGTTTTCAGACGTGGTAACTGTATCAGTACCAGCGTCATATGTCATTGTTTCTGCCATACTATTCTATAGGTGGTGCTTGGTCTTGCTCTTCTTGAGCCATCTGTAATTGATCAGTGACTATTTCACTCATGTTATCAAAACCTTCTGGGTTCTTTTCAGGACTCATCATAGGAGTTCCTGCTATTTGTCCAGCTTGCTCTACAAGGCTTCCCATAACTTGTTGTTGCTGTGCATCAGCAGCTTCTTGTTGTAGCTGTTGCTCAGTCTTAACAAGGTTAAGGACATCAATACCTTGTGCAGTTGCGAGACGTTTAATAGCTTCAAGAGGATTAAGATATTGCATCATTGCTTCTGGTCCTAATGTCTGAGCAATAGTACCAACGAATTGTGTCAATGCTTCTCTATCTTGTCCTCTACCTAGTGCATTTATACCAGCTACAATAGTAGGTCTAGCTAAATCTTTAGGTATCTTAGGTAACTGATTAGTTCTATTAAGAACTAGAAGGGTTCGATTTAGATATGGTATTAAGAACTCCACAGTAAGCAAACTAAATAGTCCGCCAAGTTGTTGCTCTAATTCCATCTGAGTTAATCTTACTTCCTCTGCAGTAGTACGTTCTGATTGACGTATGTTTAATACAAGGAAAGCATCAGCTAATCTTTTCTCTATTTGTTGAGCTAAGTTTGCAGCTGTAGCAAAGTCAGCAGTCTTACCTACCTGTATAACAGCAACATCTTCAGGTCTTCCCTGAACAATAGCACCGTTACCAGCATCGGCTATAGTCTTTGGTTTAGTGGTCGATGATGGTGATACAAGGAAGACAACCTTTGCGGCTGCTGCAGAGCCTTCTACGAGTGCCTGAGAGAGTCCTTCAAGTGACTTAAGATCACCAACAAACTCCTCGACTCTACCTCTGCCATAATCCTCCCCGTCCACCGTATTAAATCTGAGAACCAGCCAAGGTGATGCGTTCTTAGGAGCAGTACTCCTTGTACCAGGCATAATCATATCATATGCTTCCTGATACCATACCCACCTTCCACTCTTCTCATCCAATTTAACGCATGTGTATACTTCTACGTCATCATCATCTGAACCTATCGAGTAATTTTCATTAGGTCTGTTCGGACCTTTAGCATCTCCAGGGGGATCAAACCCTAAGATCTTCCGATTAATAAGTTCCTTTGTAACTATTTCTAATACGTTACCGTTACCATCACGGTTAACAACGTAACGATGTAATGGAAAGTTCTTTAAACCATCCTTACCCATAAAGATTAAGGAGTTACCACCTACAATCAAATGTTTAAGAGCTTGGTGTACTACAACCCGATCGTTAGATGCAGCGATGTAATCCATGACCATCCTCTCCATCTTAGAGAAGGATAGATCTAATTCACTTCTGATCTGTGGATCGAATTCTGTACCAAGCTTATCATCCCTCACCTGTAGCTTAAAGAATGTGGTGTTAGGAGGTAGTAAAGCTAGCATTAATTTAGCTGCTAAAGTTACTACCGCCTTGGCACCTACACTTTGCCATGGAGTTTGGAATGAACGTCGGTTTAATCTTGTCGCATTGTCGTCAGTAATTAAATAAGGTAACGTGAGTTTAGAACACTCAACTGCCGAGTCCAGGAACTGAGAACGATTCGTAGCTAGTTGATTGTATCTCTCACGTGCCGTCATACATTAATTCCTCCGCTAGGATTTGAACCACCTGTATTGACACCAGGATTCAAAGGTATCCTAAGACTACCTGTTCCACCTTGTAAATATGGGTTCTTACTCTTCTTACTTTTAGCACGCTTGACCTGTGGATTCACATCACTCTCTTTATCAAGAGGTTTAGGTATTGGAACCGGTCTTCTTGGTGGTAAAGGTGGTGGCGGTGGTGCTGGTAATGGTGGTGGTGGTGGCGGGACAGAGCTTCCCCCACTACTTCTTCTTCTACCGCACATTAGATTTCATCCTCCATGATTGATTTAATATACTCAATGACACTGGCTTGACCCGCACGATACATAATAGATTCGATCGGTTCTTTAGGATGAACTGGTTTCCAACCGAAGTCAGAGTCAAGCCTGTTAATTAGTTCATCCAGTCTTTGGTTATGTAGCTTAAGCGTATTGAGGGAGATTGACATTTGAGTGCTCAAAGAATGCTGGCATACGTGCCGTTTTTGTAGAGATTAACTCTGGTGCTCGCCCTTCATACATTAATCGATCACTGGCATCTAGCCAGAATTTTTTGTCCAAATATTTACAGGTAGTATTTATACCTAGAGGTTGAACAACCCAGTTAATGGTGGCTTTCCTAAGTTTATCCAGAGAAGGAGAAGGAGATAAGCCCAACTCAGTACATACAAGACTATTAGTTCCCACGTGGATCTGTTCGTCGCGGCTAATGTCAGCAGATACTGTACGAAGAGCAGCATCCCCGTTAAACCTAAAGAAAGGGAGTAAAACAAAGAAGATGGCCCGTTCGACGACCAGAGCTTTTGTAATAGTGTGATCAGGGTGATTGATCCATGCATCTCTTAATTTAATTGCTTCATTTTCTGCATTTTCATCTGCACCTATAGCATTTACTATATACTGTAGGGCGATATCATGCTTTATTTCATCTTGGACATTGGATTCTAGAAGTGTTCTAGCAATGTCGGGAACCTCTTTTTCAAGTGCTTCCGTAATAAAGGTACCCACAGGTAACTCCATATGGCGTACTGCAAGAGCACGCTTGATGGTTTCTTCGGAACCCTCACGGCAGGTACCTTTTGTTCCTTGGACTGGTGTCCATGTTCTTTTTCGATCTAATAATTTTTGATAAGGATGTTGTCTCATCATTCTTGACAGTCACAGGTTACTGGCTCGTTTCCGAGAATATCCTGTAAGTAATCATCGACTTCGGCTTGATCTAATGCAGCATACGCATCGGTCTTATCTTGTGTGTCTCCCATTACTTGCAGGCTATAGTAAAGGGAGGTCTGCGGAGATAGCAACCACTCTTCCACGAAGTTTCTGTCGTAAGTTACAACATCACTCCAGCTATTAAACGAATAGCCGTGAAGAAGTCCCGTATTGTCTAGCATAATCATGATCTGATCTGCCACTTTCTTGTAAGCATCCCAGCCTACTTCACTAGCGATTTCTACATCGCCATATTTATATCTCTTAACACCAAAGGTGCCAGAGTCTCTATCAACATAGGTGGCTATAGGTGGTGCTATTTCAGGAGTAGCTGTAAAGCCATCCAAACTCTCGCTATTATATGAGCAAGAGGCAGTAGGAGCTATAGCAAAAGCTCTTACCATATTATTCTCTTCAGCTATATCAGCTGCTTTATGAATACCTAGCAACATATTAAAAGCTAACTGATAACCTACACCAGCCATGTATTCACCAGTATTTGCTGCTTCTAAAGCTTTACCAAATTCTTCGTAAGTTACTCTGTATCGTGCGAGTAAGTTGGCAAGACCGAGTACTCCGAGCCCAACTTGGCGGTCGATATCAGCTGGCAAGTATTCTCCAGTTGCTCCAACACCTGTCCTACCATGGAGCTCGCACAGCTCGGACATACCTTCAATGAAAGCCTCTTCGAGGGTTCCAAGGTCACAGGCTGCGAGATTGACATGCTGTAACAGGCATGTTCCACGTGAGGGCAGGTAAACCTCAAGACAGACGTTGCCATAGATTCTTTTCCCATTTTCATACTTTATTTTATTAAGCCAGATGTCCCCTCGTTTGATTCCATCAAGGATGGCGTCTTTAACTCCGGCGTCTGCAGAGTTCCAGAGTCCGGCATCAAGGTCGATGCATCGTTTAATCCAGGGAGCTTCGGAACGAGGAAGCCGCACGAAATTAAGAATATCGGCATGGTCAATATCAAGGTGGGCCACAACTGCCCCGTTCTTGTAGTGCCCGCCTCTTCTGAGTGTTTCATTTATTGTTGAATAGATTTTTGCGAATGATACTGGGCCAGAAGCTGTAAGACCCTTTCCGTTTTCTGCTCCTTCGGGACGGAGCTTAGATAAATGGACCGCAACTCCTGCGCCATGGCGGAGTCCATGTGATACATATCTCCAGCTTGCTTCGATTCCATTTTCTCCCTCCATAGAATCCTCTACGACGAAAACGGTACAGCTAACTGGTAGGCGCGATTCTGGGTTATCCAACCATGATTGGACCCGACCAGTGCGGGAAATAAGTTTTGACATTAAACTAAATCAGATAGATTAGGTGGTTTGTAGTTTGGCCCTTTTAGAACCTTACCATCTTTCTCTCGGCGTATTGGTTTACCGTCCTCTCCGAGTTTGGACAAATTACTTTCATGAACTCTGTTAAGAGCCTCGTCTAAGAACCAACCCATGTTTGCTGCATACTGATAGCATACATATACTAAATCAGCTAGTTCTTTTAAACATTCTTCTTGAACATTTTGACCATGCTTAAACATGAACCCATCAGCTTCAAGGAACTCTTTAAATTCCTCAACTATAAGATCCTTCTGATACGATCTCGTCATACGTGAAGGATTGTTCAGGACTCCGTATTTGGATCGGAATTCCTTCGCCTGCTCTGATAGAAAGGTTCTCTTCATACTCAAGTTCATTCTCTAGGTAGTGGATTGCTTTTTGTAAGTCTTGTATTTTACTATCCTTGTAACCTGCTCTGCAGATATATTTGATAGCGTTACCAAGGTGGAAATTTAGTCCTTGGTCCCTAATAAAATCCCAAACATCGATAGATCCTCGTTTGTAATACTTGGGTCCGGTGCTTTCGGCCATTTATGTACTAAATTGGTGATTGAATTACCTAGAACAAAGTTCTGGTGTTGTAAGGCAAGGATAAGGGTGATGACGTCCTGCTGTTTATCATGGTATCCCTCTTGGAGCCTATCATGGAGTAGCCTCAACTTCAAGTCTTGCTCCATCGTTAATTTTGTAATCGGCTCTGGGATTCCAAAGTTTTGGTTGCTTTTTCTTGAAGTCATAATCATCATTAGTTAGGATTTTCGCCAGCCGAGCATTAACTAAAGCATCCTCTTCAGTAAGGTCTCTCTCTTTAAATGCTTGTACTACGGTGCTCCAGGAATATCCTTTGTCTTTAAATAATGCTTCAGCTCTTTTAACACCAATTCCAGGAACACCACCATAGCCATCAGTTTGATCTCCTGCCAGTGTTTGGATAAGGTGCCATTTAGCTCCTTCAGCAGGTTCGATTGTGAACGTTTCATCAAAGTTGTAGAGCTGACCTGGTATCTGTCGCATATCCTTATCTGGAGAAACGATACAATTACCAGTATATTTTGTAGCGTAAATACCCATGGCATCGTCCGCTTCTAGAGTAGGTTTAATGATAACCTTATACTCTTTCCTTAGTGCCTCTATGACACGTTTATAGCCACACGGCTTCTTCCGATTGCGGTGGCCTTTATATGAGTCTAGGATTTTTTTTCTAAAATTTTCACTGTCCGAAAAGAACAGTATCATAGAAGAGAATGACCCAAATTTGTTTTCAAGCTTGGTAAGTTCCCTCTTTGTGGCTCCGTATGCATCACTAAAGTTGCTAGTGACAAGAATAACGTCATCACCAAAGTCAACTTCACTTTCTGCAGCCGCACACGCTTTGTAGACGATAAAATCCGCATCAATTAATAATTTCATCAAGTTTATATTTCAGATCTCTTAGAACTTCTCTATGAGTATCTGTTAGTTCAGTTGTTCGGAGTAAATACAGTAAGGCTTTTACTAAGCCTTGAATTGTATCTCCTAATTGTCCTATACCAGTATTACATTGTTTATCAAGCCAACCACGAAACGTATCTGTTTCATGATCATGATCAAAATGCATAGCACGCTTACCTTTATGTGTCATAGGTTCCCCACAACAATCACAAGGAGTACCTACTGGTGGCTTGCAATCTCGGATACCATTAGCAACGCCAAAATGCTTTTTCTCAGCATGACGACGGCTTCTTACCTGAGCAGCGTGGCAACCCGTACATCTTCGCCAAAAATAAAAATGGCCAAATGTATTACGTCTTGCTCCAAACTGAACGTCTGGATACCCTAAGCCGCAATCAGTGCACTTCTGCCCAGGATCTCCCGTCTTTAGCTTCAGCCGATATTGGAAGTCTAAGTCTATAGAACTCTCCGGCTTCAGCGGCGGATAGTTCAAGGGTGAATCTAAGGTCATTTACATTTTCTTCTTTCGTTTCAAATTGTAATTCATCATGAATGAATGCAAGTTGGTGAGTATGTCTAGGTAACTTTTCATGGGCTAAAACCATCCATCTTTTTGCGAGGATCGCTGATGATCCTTGTATGAGGTAGTTGACAGACTTGTGCCGCGAGTCAACGAGGATACGACGGTTGTCCAATCCGCAAACATAACCCCTCTCACTAGCCTTACGTACCGCCGCCAAAAACTTATCGAGACCTGGTATGGCATCGATATAAGCTTTTCGAATCTCCTTACCTTTCTCTTTTGCTTTCGATTGTGATAGTTGTTTGTCATAGGAGTGGCCTATTTTAATGTCGCCTGCCCCGTAAAGGAAGGCATATGTTACTGTCTTAACTTGTGATCTAGTGATTCCAATCTTATCAGCATTTGTCTGGTGAATGTCTCCTTCGATAAGGATCTTAGCATATCTGCCTCCATCATATCGTGCCAGATAATGAGCCAACATACGCAGCTCGATCCCAGCAAGATCAGCACCAACCATTCGCTTGCCTGGCGAAGCAGTAAAAAGACGTCTAAATCTTTCATCACTCGGTACCTGGGCTAAATTTGGATTACGATGGGCGCATCTAAATGTAGATGTTGCTACTGAACAATGGTGATGTACCCTAGATCTCGTAACAAGCTTTTGCCATGCGTTCTTTCCTTCGGATATCATTCCAAGCGCCTTCGTCAGTTCCAGTATCTTCAAAAAAGATAGGGCAATATCCGTCCCAATGTCTTTCAGTACTGGTTCGTCGATGATCGGTTTGTTTGACTTGGAGGTCATTAATGACGGAATCCAGCCACAGTGTGTTTGCAATATCCATGCTATGTGATCCCTTGAAGTAGGATTTAATTCCTTGAGTCGGGTGAATGGTGCTCCTTCTACGTATCCTTGTGTCCGGTTATTTCGTTTAGGAGTGAACACCGTTCCTGCAACGAAAGGGAATTGTTTCCGAAGTAATCCAGTAGTTTCTTCCATCTCTCTTCGGAGAGTTGATTCGAGACTTCTAGCTTCTTGTTCATTAAAGTACCATCCATGTAGCTCCTGTTGAGTAAGTATGTGGGCAACCTGGTGTTCTAATAAGACCCATTCAGGTATTTGTGGAAATGGTTGCATAATTTGGTGGTAACAGCAACGTCTTGTGCGCAGTATTCTTGCATTTCTTGAGACCACTCTTTCCAATCAGTAGTCTTTGCAAAGTTCCCTTTGTATTCTCCAAGTCGATAGCCATAAGCCTCAAGAGAATGCCTGCCATATAACTGCAATGGCATATGTTTCCAATTATGTTTCTTGTCTATATCGAGTAAATTAGGATGATATAACCTAGATAGAAGAAGAGTATCCACAATAAGACCGCCAGGATCAAACCAAGGGTAAATCCTTTTAATAACAGGTATGTCAAAGCCGATAATGTTGTGACCAACAAGAACATCCGCCACTTCGAGGTAAGACAACGCAGTGGTGATGGAATAGTTGGATCCCATAGGAAGGTCTTTAGGCGACGCTGTGTATTTCTCGTCATTGAACGTCTCCATCCTATCATCCTCGCCCCAATAGAGTGCAACACAGTGAATCCTGGTAGCATCATTTAGAAGACCGTTTGTCTCTAGGTCGAACACTATCGGACCCACTCCATTGGTAGGTTTTGTCGACGAATTTGGCTTTTTCAACTGCTTCTTGCGTTGGTGGATTAGGTTTGTTCAATGCATGTTCATACCATGGGTGTTTGTATCCTCCATCAAAAATCCGTGGACGGGTTGAATTCGGGTTCAACTTCATGTTCGTTAAATCTGCAAGTTTTTAAGTCGTAGTTTAGTGTACATGCGACGCCAGTCTCGCCAGAATAGCGATTCTTAAGGACTCGCACAGTCGTAGCGCCTCGTTCAGCATCGGTCTGCTGGTCTCTTTCGAGTGCAACCACCGAATCAGATATTTGAGCAATACTATGAGATCCTCTGAGGGAGGATAAACTAACACGTCCTCCTTCTTCATGGCTGTGCTTGTCATTACTCGCTCTCCTTAAATGCGAAACTAAAAATAATGCTATGCCTGTACGTTCTACTAAGCTACGTAATCTGGTCATTGTTGTATCTATCATCCGCCTCTCGTCACCTTCGAGACCACTTAATAATATACTAAGGTGATCTAAGATGATTACCTTACATTCAAGTCCGGTGGCAAGATATTCAATCCTGTTGTAGATGATGTCAGGATCATAACTTCCAAACCCATCAAAAACAAAAAGATTCCAATTGGCAATACTACTTGAAAAGGCGGCGTCAAGTTCTTCTTTGTCATGTTCTCCTATATGTAGGTTCTTACCAACAGCTGTGGACATCAGTCCAAGTGCTGTTCTTCTATTACTTGCTTCAAGTTCCAAGATCCCAACTGATTCCCCCTTAGTGAGGAGATGAGTTGCAATGTGACGCATGATTGAGGTCTTTCCTGAACCAGAGCCAGCAGTAAATGTTGTAAGTTCCCCATACCTGATCCCGTGTAACTTCTCGTTAAGCCCTTTGAACGGGTATTCGTGGTCATAAGGTTTTTGTGGTGTAGTTACAAGCTCTCTAAGAGTTTCTGCATCGACAATTCCGTCAGGTCGGAACGGCTTAGCGTCCCATATAGCCTTTCGAATCGCTTCAGCATCGTTAGCTTGTAGCGCGTCCGACGCATCCTTATATCCTTCGAGGCGAGCAATCTTGACCTTGCCAGCTGGTAAGATGCTTGCCGCTTCCTCCGCCGCCTTACGGCCTGGATCGTCGCTATCGAAGAAAAGGATGATTTCCTCGTATCCTTGAAATAATGGGATTTGCTTCTGTAAATCCTTTTTAGCAGAAGCGGCTCCATGGGGAAGCGAGACCATCGGCCATCCTGCCATAGCTTCATAGCATGATGCAGCATCTAGCTCACCTTCAGTAACAACAATACGTTTACCGCTACTAGGAAACAAATGCTGACCAAATAAGGTATCAGTGGAAACTCCTTCATAGGTAAAAATTTTCTGTTTGTTTTTTATTTTGTTACCACAAAGGACTCCATCGCTTGTAAAATATGGGAAGCGTAGAGTGTTTCCATCTCTGAAAATCCTAAAGAATTGACATGTTTTCTCTGAGAGATTTCTTTTATTGAGCCTTTCGGCTTGTCCTTTAAGGGTGGCATGTTTGGACATTCGATTGTGAACAAAGTCATTCATTCCTGCTTTGCGTGTATGACATACAAAACAGTAAGTGTGCCCGTCAGAATACACTGAGTTTGCATCTGACGAGCCACATTCTGGGCAAGGCATGTGCCTTACAAACTCATTATCGGTCATTAAATTAACCAATCGAGTGGAATATTATGGTATGCAGTCCATGGTATATCATGACGATCACACCATTGCGCATACGTTGTTTTACTTTTTTTACTTATCTTATTGAATGGTGATTGGAACACCATCCTGATATCTATTTCGGGGTTAGCCTTTTTAACAGCAAGGATTTTCCGTCTGTCTGCCGCATCCCAGTACCCTTTTGTTTCAAGGTAAGTATAATTTGGAAGGACAAAATCAGGAGTATAATGATGCTGAATGACGTAAGGTACCTTTGTAGATTCATATTCATATGAGATACCAAGTTCAGTGAGAAGATCAGCGACCTTCTCCTCTAAACCTGATCTATATTTAGAAGTCTTCTTCTTCGTCATCAGTGGATGGTGTGACATTAGGGTCACTCGTCTTGAATCCTGATGTAGTGCCGAATAGTTCAGCTACTTCAGTAGCGTCTAAATCGCCAGTATCTACACCAGCATTACCTTTCACCGAGACAACCTGTACACCAACCAACTTAAGAGAACTACCATAGGTAACCCCATCCCGTAGAA